>Ga0209536_100003821_pt1 | contig 23960 bp, 26 predicted proteins | sample DeeMarSeWOR28_12_FD_187461 | JGI IMG/M metagenome (GOLD analysis project Ga0209536, IMG submission 187461) | Marine sediment microbial communities from White Oak River estuary, North Carolina - WOR-2-8_12 (SPAdes) (version 2) | ecosystem: Environmental > Aquatic > Marine > Intertidal zone >...
CGTATAGGCGGGGTCCACGATGTTGGCCACCGTGCTCTCGCCGAGCTGGCTCACCACCTGATACGCGTCCCACCGACCGAACCCGTACTCCTCGAGCCACTCGACCAGCTCCACGTGCGCCAGGCGGAAGGCGTCGATCAGCGGGCGGGCGCTCCCGGCCACCATGATGTACTCGTCGTCCTCCAGGCGGGGCCAGTCGATGGTCCGGCCCTTGAGGACGTCGATCTCGAGCACCACGTCCGCCGACGTCTCGAGACCCGTGCCCGACACCTCCCCGTGACCCTGCCGCGCGTGCACGTCCCCGAAGTAGAGGTACGCCCCATCGTGGAAGATCGGCAGGTAGACGGTCGTGCCCTGCCGCACCTCGGGAGCATCCATGTTACCGCCGAAGTCGCCCGGCCAGAGCCCGCTGAATGCCTCGTGCCCCCGCGGGGCCACGGCCACGCGTCCCAGCATGGGCTGGAGCTCGATCTCGATCTGGCCGACGCGGCTGTCCGGCAGCTCGGTCGTGGCCACCATGCGGTCGCGGTCGAGGCGCCACACGTAGCGCCGCTCGGGGATCGGGTCGTTGAGCAGGCGCACCCGGTTGTCGGTCGCCAGTCCCCCGAACGTGGAGTAGATGCGGGAGGCGGCGATGTCGTGGTTCAGCTCGAGCCGCACGATCTTCACCACCAATACGTCGCCGGTGGTCGCTCCCTCCACATAGATCGGGCCCACTTCACCCGGAAAGTTGCCGCCCTCCTCCGTGTAATAGCCACCGAAATGTGTGCTCGAGATGAGCACCGTGCCCGGCCGGACCCGCAGCACCGGTTCCCGCACGGCAAACGTGGGCTGAGACACGGTCGGCGTGAACCGCACCGTGTCCTGGGCAGCGACGTCCGATGCAAGGAGTACCAGGAGTCCCGCGATGGGGAGGACGGCGTGGGCATGCATGAGCACCTCCGGGGGGTGGGCCCGCCGGAATCTGTCTCCCGGGAGGCGCCGCGGCAACGCGGCGAGTAGCTTGGTGGTATCATGTGCGGCCGCTTCTCTCAATCCCAGATTGCCGAGCTCGACCGAGAGATCTTCAAGCTCCTGAGCGTTCCGACCCTCCCGCCGCGCTACAACGTGGCACCCACCCAGGAGGTGGCGGTCGTGCGCCAGGGCGGCGACGACGCCGAGCGATCGGTTGGCCTGTTACGCTGGGGCCTCATACCACACTGGGCGAAGGATCCCGGCATCGGCAACCGCATGATCAACGCGCGCGCCGAATCGGTGGCCGACAAGCCAGCGTTCCGCAACTCGTTCCGCGAGCGTCGCTGTCTGGTACCGGCAGACGGGTTCTATGAGTGGGCCAAGACCAAGCACGGCAAACAGCCCTACTATGTGCGGGTCCTGGGCGGACGGATGTTCGCCTTCGCGGGTCTGTGGGACACCTGGCGGGATTCCACCGGAAACACGCTGGACACGTTCACCATCATCACCACGGAACCCAACGACCTGCTCCGGCAGGTCCACAACCGCATGCCGGTGATCCTCCGGCCCGACGACTACGACCGCTGGCTCGCTCCGCCGGGGGGCGATCCCGCCGGGCTGAGCGGGCTGCTCAAGCCATATCCTGCGGAGCAGATGAGCTACTACCCGGTGAGCCGGTACGTGAACAGCCCAAACAACGAGGGACCCGAGTGCATCAGACCCGCCGAGGAGGCGGCAGCGGAGCCAGGGGGGGCGGACGGCACACAGGGTACCCTGCTGTGAACATGCTCGCTGCCGAGGCGGCGGCCCTGTTGCAGGCGTTCGATCCGGACGGCGACCGGCGGGCCGTGGAGAGCGCGGAGCAGGTGCGCCGCCTGCTCCGCACCGCTGCGGCACCGTTCAGCCGGGAGCACTACGATCCCGGACACGTCACCGTGAGCGCCGTGGTGCTCGCCCCGGACGGACGGAGCGTCCTGCTCGTGTACCACCAGCGCCTGGAGCGCTGGCTCCAGCCGGGTGGGCACATCGAGCCCGCGGACGGGACCTTCACGGCGGCGGCCCGGCGCGAGGTGCGCGAGGAAACGGGTCTGGACGTGCTGCTGGATGCCCCGCGCCTGGTGGGGTTGGACGTGCACGCGATCCCGCAGGCGGACGACGAGCCGCCGCACCTGCATCACGACTTCATGTTCTGCTTCACCGCCGCGGATGCGGCGATCCCCGGGGGAGACAGTCGCGCGGAGTGGTGCGTGGTCGAACGGCTGCGGGAGTACGCCGTCGACGGCCCCTTACTCCGAGGCGTCGCGCGCGCGCTACGCTCCATGAGCGACTAGCACTCTCCGGCACTCCATCTCAGAGGTCGCAATGCTCATCACCACCACGCACAGCATCCAGGGCGCCGAGATCGCGGAGTACTACGGCATCGTGACCGGCGAGGCGATTCTCGGCGCCAACCTGTTCAAGGACTTCTTCGCCGGCATCCGCGACATCGTGGGCGGACGCTCGGCCGCGTACGAGGAGGAGCTGCGCAAGGCGCGGGACGTGGCCATCGACGAAATGGCGCTGGAGGCGGAGGCGCTCGGCGCCAATGCAGTCCTTGGGGTGGACCTCGACTACGAGACGATCCAGGTGGGCGGGGGCGGGAACATGCTCATGGTGAGCGCCTCGGGGACGGCGGCGCGAGTGGCGTGGTAGGGACCTGAATTGGGCGGAGGCAGGACTCCGGCCGTGTCAGAACGGGAATTGCTGCCCGAAGCTCACGACCCAGCGGTTCCCCTCGAACCCCTCCCCGAATCGATATGCCAGATCGAGCCTTCCCACGTTCGCCGCCGTCGATCTCGTGGAGCCAAAGCGGAGCCCCACGCCCACGTCGCCACCAAGCCGTGACGGCTGGTCGGCGAACCACGCCCCACCGTAGTCGAGGAACCCGGCGAATCCCAGGCCCAGCATGCCGAAGAGCTGGTCGATGAGGAACGCTCGGTGCTCCAGGATGGCGAACGCCATCCGCTCTCCCGTGAAGGCGTGCGCCGGGAAGGCGCGTGGCCCGAAGCCGCTCCCCAAATCGAACTCCGATCCCGGCGCGGCGTTCTTGAGCGCGCCGGCCTGCACGTGCAGCACCGTGCTGTGCCTGGGGTAGAAGCGCGCCGCCGCCGTCGCCGTCACCCGCACCTGCCCGGAGTCGAGTCCCGCCGAGGTGAACAGGCCGTGGCCTGAGGCGGCGATCTTCGCGAAGTGCCGTCCGATCGACGTGCCCGCTTGGAGCTCGAAGCCCGGTGCGATGCCCGTGCGCTCGTAGCCCCACGCGTCCGGCGCGAGCCACACGCCCAGGGTCAACCGCATGCTCAGATCCACGTCCTCCTCGCGCGCGAAGCCGTTGTAGTGGGTGACCACCATGTAGCGCGGCTTCATCGCATCCACGAACACCCCGACGGCGCCCGTCACGGTATCGGGTACGGTGGAGGGATCGGCGGTCCACAGCATGTACTCCTCGCGCTTGATCTGTCCCACCGCCCCGAGCCGCACATAGCCGCCCGCTCCGGCGATCGGGGCATATGACACGCCCGTGGACTGCCAGAAGAGCCGCCGACGGTACGTCTGAAGGGAGTCCCCGTCGCGGAACTGGAGGATGCGCTGGTTGCCTGCCGCCCCGGGCAACTCCAGCGCCCAGCGGTCGCCGAAAGAACGGTACGGCACGCCGCCGGTCCAACCGCCGAAACTGCCGTCGCTGAGATTGTCGTAGTATCCATCCACACCGGCGCGCGTGCCCCGGATTCGGTCCATCCCTCCGAGCAGGCGCAAGGCCGTGCGGTCGGGCTCGTCTCGGTACACGACCCCCACCCGGGCGCCGGTGCCGATGAAGTTCCTTTCGATGCCGCCCAGGGCCCAGTTGAACTCACCGCCGGTGAAGTTGGCGTTCAACACCAGTTCGGTGGTCCAGCCGTCATTCGTTTCGACCAGCACGATGAGCCGGTCGCCAACGGTCATCGAGTCGATGCTGACCTGACGGAACAGGCCGCGCGCCCGCAGGTTGCGCTCGGTCTCGGCGACTCTGGCCGAGTCATACGGCTCCCCCTGCTTGAACAACAGCTCGTGCCACACCACCGTGGGCCGCGTGGTGAAGTGGAGCGCATTCATGACCCGAAACAAGCCGTTGGCCTGCGCCTCCTCGGGGCGGAAGATGTCCTGCGTGACGACGATGATCGTGTCGATGAGAGGAGGGGGCGGCGCCGAGGGCTCCTGGCCGCAGACCGCCGCGGGGAGCGCGGCGACCAGGAAGCACAACGTGACGGCGCAGCGCACCGCCGTCACTCGACGCCTCGTGCGAGATCGGCCACCGAATCGATCACTCGATCCGGCTCGATGCCGCTCGACCGCAAGACGTCCTCGCTGAACTTCCCCGTGCGCACCAGCCATCCCTCGAGGCCAATTCGCTGTGCTCCCTGAATGTCGGACCAGAGGTCGTCACCGACCATGACGATGGCGGTATCACCGCCATCGGACGGCGCACCGATCGATGCCACCGCCCCCTGGAAGAACGCCGCGTTCGGCTTGCCGCAGACCACGGCGTCCTGCCCGGCGGCGTACTCCAGCGCGGCCACCCAGGCGCCCGCGTCGAGTTCGACGCCCTCGGGCCCGAACCAGTACCGGCCCCTCTGCAGTGCGATGAGGCGCGCGCCGTCCATAACATAGCGGAACGCCTCGTTGAGGAGTGCAGGCGTCCACCGGTCACCCAGGTCGCCCACCAGGACCGCCCGAGGCACCGCACCGGTCGGCACCGGCGACCCCGAGGTGCCGCCCACCAGTTCCAGCCCCCCCAGGTCCACCAGCGCCTCGCGGCTCACAAAGGGAGCGATGACGTCGATCCCCTCCCGCTCGAGGAGGGCGCGCCCGGCCATCACGGCCGAGAATACTTCGTCGGGGCTCACCGCGAAGCCGTAGCCACGCATACGCTCCACGATGAAGCTGCGGGGCCGGCGCGTCGTGTTGGTGACGAAGCGGAGGAACACGCCACGGCGCCGCAGCTGCTCGATGGCAACCACGGCGCCGGGAATGGGGCCTGCTTCGGTGTAGAGCGTTCCGTCGAGGTCGAGCAGCAGACCCCGTACTGCCCGGCCTAGTACTTGCCCAGGTAGGTGCCTACCTCCCACTGGCTGACCTGCGCCGTGTACTCTCGCCACTCTGCTCGCTTTGCCTCAAGGAACATCTGGTAGATGTGCGATCCGAGCGCATCGCGGATCACCTTGTCCTTCTCGAGGTGGTCCAGCGCCTCGTGCAGATCCCGCGGCAGCTCGTCGATTCGGTGCTTGCGCCGCTCGCGATGGCTCATGGTGAAGATATTCTTGTTCACCGGATCGGGCGGCGTGAGCTTCTGCTCCACCCCGTCGAGGCCCGCCGCGAGCTGCACGGTCAGCGCAAGATAGGGGTTGGCCGAGGGATCCGGCATCCTCAGCTCGCACCGCGTCCCGGGGCCGCGGCGCTCCGGGATGCGCACCAGCGGCGAACGGTTCCGCATGCTCCAGGCCACGTTGACCGGCGCCTCGTAGCCCGGCACCAGCCGCTTATAGCTGTTCACCAGCGGGTTGGTGATGGCGCAGAAGCCGCGCGCGTGCTTCAGCAAACCCGCAATGTAGGCGAGGCCCACGTCGGAGATCTGCCACTTCGCCTTCGAATCGAAGAACGCGTTGTCGCCGTCCCGGAACAGCGACTGATGGGTGTGCATGCCCGATCCGTTCTGCCCGAAGATCGGCTTCGGCATGAACGTGGCCGCGAAGCCGTGCCGGTATGCCACGTTGCGCACGATGAACCGGAACGTGGCCAGGTTGTCGGCCGTCGTGAGCGCATCGGCGTAGCGGAAGTCCACCTCGTGCTGTCCCTCGGCGACCTCGTGGTGTCCCGCTTCCACCTCGAAGCCGAGGCTCACCAGATCATCGATGATGATGCGGCGGATCGGCTCGGCCCGATCGATGGGCGCGAGGTCGAAGTACCCCCCCGCATCGTGCGTCTCCAGCGTGGGATGGCCGTTGCCGTCGCGCTGGAAGATGAAGAACTCCGCCTCGACACCGGCCATCATCTCGTAGCCCAGTTTCGCGGCCCGCTCGATCTGCCGCTTGAGCGCCCCGCGGGGACACCCGAGGAAGGGAGTCTCGTCGGGGTTGTAGACGTCGCAGATGAGGCGCGCGACACGTCCGCCCTCGTCGTCGTACGGGAAGATCTTGAAGGTACCGAGGTCCGGCTTGAGGATCATGTCGCTCTCCTCGATCCGAACGAAGCCCTCGATGGAGGAGCCGTCGAACATGATCTCGCCGTCCAGTGCCTTCTGGAACTGGCTGCGCGGCACCTCCACGTTCTTGTTGATGCCGGTGATGTCGGTGAACTGGAGGCGCAGGAAGTCGACCTGCATCTGGTCGCACAGCTGCAAAATGTCGGCGGCCGTGGCGCCGCGGGTGTCGACGTTGTTCTCGCGCAGGCTGGGCTTCTCGGTCTGCGAGGGCACGGTGATGGACTTGACCGGGGACACGGCACGCTCCTTGGGTTTTCGGGACCGGGCTCGACGGGCTCGCGGGGACGCAGAAGCCTAGCAGGGACGTGTTCGAGTGTCAAGCGGATCGTGCAGATTTTGCGTCATCTGCCTGTCAGCTTGCCAATTGGGAGTGGAAAAATGCCACTTTGTGCCAGAAATGCTGCGGATTCCGCGATGTTTTGGGGTCGCCCCTAGCCCCCCTCCAGCGAGTTGAGCAGGTTCCAGAGCTCCTGCGCGGAGAACTCGCTGAACCGGACCTCGACCTCCCGCTCGTCCCACTCCAGGAAGATCCATCCGGAGAGGCGGTGCAGGTTGCCCGAGATGAAGTGGATGCGCCCGCGGAACGCGCCCACCTCGTGATCGGTCGAGGTTTCGAGCACCACATCCCACCGGCTGTCGCCCCGCTCGAGCTCGCCCATCGCGCGCTGCTTGATCTGGTTCAGGGGCGGGTCGAACTGCGTGGATTTGGGCGGATTCTCCGCGTCAGGCGCCATGTGCGCTACAGTAATGCCCCCAGGGCGGAGACGCTAGCGCGCCGAGCGGGCATTCGCCCCGGTGCACCACCGACGGTGGGGTCGGTATATTTCCCGCTCTCAGTACCACTCTGAATCAGTCACCGGACGACCACGAATATGAGCCAGACTTCCGGACACGCCTGTCCGAACTGCGGCGCCTCGCTTTCCTCGGGGGCGAAGTTCTGTCACGCCTGCGGCACGGCCATCACGCTGCAGAAGCCGGCCGTGCCGGGATTCGTGTGGATCCTCGGGGCCGTCGCGGCGGTCGTGCTGGTCGGCGCGATCGCGTTCCAGGCGGGACGCACGTCGGGCACCCAAACCCAACCCCAGGCCACCGCAGCACCCAGCGGGGCGATGCCCGATCTGGCAAGCATGAGCCCGCGGGAGCAGGCCGACCGCCTCTTCAACCGGGTCATGACTGCCCACGAGCAGGGCGACCAGGGGTCGGTCGACATGTTCATGCCGATGGCTCTCCAGGCCTACGCCCTACTCGGCACACTCGACCCCGACGCGCACTACCACGTGGGCGTGATGCAGGTCGTCACCGATCAGGTGGCCGACGCCCGTGCGCGTGCCGATTCGATCGAGGCACAGGCCCCGGGCCACCTGTTCGCCTACATGCTGCGCCACTCGGCCGCCCGCATGCAGAGTGACGATGCAGCAGCTCTCGAGGCGTACCGGGGCTTTCTCGCCAACTACGAGCGCGAGATCGCGGCCGGACGGCAGGAGTACACGGATCACCAGCGGGCGGTCGAGAGTTTCCACCAGCAGGCGCTCGCCGAGACGTCATGACCATCCGCCTCGCCCACAGCCCCGACTCCGACGACGCGTTCATGTTCTACGCGCTGGCGGCGGGGAAGATCGAGACGGGCGAGCGGCGCTACGCGCACGAGCTGCAGGACATCGAGACCCTGAATCAGCGTGCCCTGAGGGGAGAGCTAGACGTGACAGCCGTCTCGATGCACGCCTACGCGTACCTGGCCGAGCGGTACGCGCTCCTGCCGCACGGGGCCTCCATGGGAGACCGCTACGGCCCCCGGCTGGTCGCGCGGGGCGCCGCGCCACGGGATCCCCGCAACGCGATCGAGGGGATGCGCATCGCCATCCCCGGACAGCTCACCACCGCCGCGTTGGCATTGCGGCTGTACCAGCCCGGGTTCGAGGGGGTGGTGACCCCGTTCGACCAGATCGAGGAGGTCGTGGCTCGAGGCGAGGTGGACGCAGGCCTCCTGATCCACGAGGGGCAGCTCACCTACTCGCAGGGGGGCCTCTGCCTCTGGGTTGACATGGGTGAGTGGTGGTTCGAGGAGACTGGCCTGCCGCTCCCTCTGGGGGGCAACGCCATACGCCGCGACCTCGGCGAGGAGCTCATGCGGGCGATCTCCCGAGATCTCAGGGCGAGCATCGTCTACGGGCTGGAGCACCGCGAGGAGGCCCTCGACTACGCAATGCGGTACGCGCGAGGGCTGGACCGGGCACTCGCCGACGAGTTCGTCGGGATGTACGTGAACGACTACACGGTGGACTACGGGGAGAAGGGGCGGCGAGCCGTGCAGACGCTCCTCGCACGGGGAGCCGACGCAGGAATCATCCCCCATCAGGTACCTGTCACGTTCGCGGACTAGCGGGGCCGCGGTGGCATGGACCGCCGCGCTCCTGCTGAGCTGCGCCCCGGGTCCCCTCTGGGTGGCGGTGGCCGGCGACGGCTCGCTGCGCCTCTACACCCCAGACCTCACGTCCGCGGTCGATGTCGACCTGGCGGGAGCCCTCCTCGACGGTGAGCAACTCGTCCAGGTGGTTGCCGGCTCGGACGGATCGAGCCTGCACCTGGTCGCGGCGAGCGACTCCGGCGGCGCGGTCATCACGCTCCGGCGCCGGGACGGACACGCACTCGCACGTACCCCCCTGGACGGCACTCCCACGGTGGCCGCGATGCACCCCGACGGCCACAGCCTCATCGTGGCCGTCACGTCGCGAACCGCGGAAACGCAGGAACGCAGCACCGTGCTTTTCCTCCCGCTCGACGGGGCTCGCTCACCGGCCGCGGCCGAGCTGTGCGAGGGCCGTCCCCGAGCGATGGTTCCGTCTCGCGCGCTGGATCGCCTCTACGTGGCCTGTGAGGACGGGGAGATCGCGGAAATCGACCTGGTGTTGCGGGTGCGGATCCGCACCGCGCCCCTGGGCGAGCGATGCGGGCCGGTGGGAGCGGGGATATCGGCCAACGGCACCCTGGTCTACGTGCTGTGCCGCGACACCGGCACCCTGCTCTATCTGGACCGGGCCCGGCTCACGCTGTTCGACTCGATGCCGGTCGGACCCACGCCTTCATCGCTCGCGCTGACGCCCGGACGTCGGCGCGCGGTCGTCACGCTAACGGGAGCAGACGAGATCGCCATCGTGAATCTGCGGGATCGCGGCGTGACGGACCGGATTGCTTTCGGGGCGCCCACCGCCAGCGTGGTGAGCGGCGACGGCCGCTGGGCATACGTGCTGGGCGGCGAGGGGGTGCTCAGGATCGACCTATCGCGATCCCTGGTACTGGCGCGACCCGGGCCGCCCACAGCAGCGGGCCTGGCGGTCTGGCCCGGTCACTCCTCTCCCATCATGCGCTGGTAGCTCGGCGTCACCGCCACCGTAGCCGCCCCAGCCGCGAGGTCGTGAGCGATTCCGCAGCGCTGCCGCGCCGCAGCACGAGCGTAGTGTTGGCTCCGCCGAACCCGAGCCCATTGGGGTGGATACGGATGATCGAGCGGCTGGCGGTGAGATCGACGCCGTGCCGTGAGGGTCCCGCACGCCCCAACAACACGGCCTCGCTGCCGTCCTCCAGCACCACCCATAGGGAGTCCCTGCGAAACTCCACGCGCACGCGGGATGCACGGTAGATCGCCTCGAGCCGTGCCAGCTCGTAAAAAGCCGCCACTTCCGCGGCCGATCGGCGCACCGCCGCCCGGTCAGACCGAGCACCGATGCGCGGGGCTGCGACGGCCACCAGGATCCCGACGACGGCGAGAATCGCAGCAATTTCGGGCAGAGTTACACCTCGTCGCACACCGTAATCGATGTCACAGTGCCGACCCAAACCACCGTCCCAATTTACGTTCGCCGGGACGTATAACCGCCGAGAGCACTGGGTGAGAGGCTGCCGCTGCGTCGCTGCCGTGGCCCCTTGCAGGGGTCTATGCCAGTCGTCATGTTAGGCAGTCCCTGAACCGTTGAGCGCGATGGGAGGCAATCAGGCTCGTGATCCCCCACACCCTTCCCGATTCACAGACTCCGGCAAAGGGTCTGCACGAGCCTTTTCTCCAGCGCGCCGCCGACGCCGAAGCTGATCCGTCCAGCAGCCACGCTCTGGGCGGGTTTCTCACCATGCGGCTGGTCGACCAGTTCGCCCACGACCGCTTGCCACCGCAACTTGCCGCCGTGGCTTACCAGATTCGGGCCACCCGCGACTTCCTGCGCGGCCTGCATCCCCCGACCGTGGAGGGCAATCACCTGCTCGAGATCGTGCGGGTGGCCGAGGGCGTACGCGATGACCGCAAGGTCCGGCTGCTGTGGCCGCCGCTCCTGGCATTCGCCTTCTGGCTCGAGAATCAGCTACGCCTGGCGGAGGCGCTCGACGTGCTGGCGACGGGCCTCAGCCTCAGCCACGGGGAGGTCGGAGAGGAGGAGGTCGCGGCCCACCTCCAGCTCGGCCGTGTGCTGCGACTCTCGGGGCGATTCCCCGAAGCGGAGGAGTCCTACGCCGAGGCGGGGCGACTCGCTTCACGCATCGGTGACGCGCATTCGGCCCTGTTGAGCCGCATCGGTCATGCCAAGGTCGTCTACTATCGCGGAAACCTCCCCGAGTCCGAGCGTCTGCTGCTGTGGGTCCTGAAGGATGCCCGCCGCGCCGCCGACGCCGACGCCGAAGCCCGCGCCTGTCACGACCTGGCGACGACCCATCACCTGATGGGCCGTCTGGCGAGCGCGGTTCAACTCGCGTTCGAGGCGTTCCGCGCATACGAGGAGCAGCCCAGGCGTACGCGCGCACTTTCGGACGTCGGCGTGTTCCTCAAGGAACTCGGCCACTACTCGGCGGCGAAGCAGGCCCTGCTGCTGGCGCTCCATCGAGACGCACCGCCCGAGTCGCAGGCGCGCACGGTCGTCGAGCTGCTCGACCTGGCGGCGCTGATGCAGGACCGCATCTCCTTCGAGCGCTGGCGGCGGGAGATCACCGGAGTGTATGACCGACTGCCGCCCGACGAGCGGGCGGAGTTCGAGATCAAGCTGGGATACGGGTTGGCGTGCTTCGAGCGCCGCGCCGAGGGAGAGAAGCACTTGCGCCGGGCCATCGCGCTCGCCGAGGAGGGTGGGCTGGGAGAGCAGGCCTTCCGGGCAGAAGCGCTGCTGCGAGACGTGCAGGAGAACTGCGGTAAGCCGTGGCTTTCCGCAGTTCCCGCTGCAGAGGTCGAGCCCGCCCCCGAGCTGCGGACTACGATCGAGTCACTGGAGGTGCTAGCGAGCGAAGCCCGCTAGCCCCGGGGCGAGCCCGGACCGGCTATCAGGTGCCGGAGCCCTGCGTGCCCGATGAGCCGTCGCAGGTGCCGGAGCCCTGTGTGCCGCTGTCGGTGCAGAGGTTCGGCGCCGTTGCGTCGGCGCAGGCCGATGCCCCTAGGGCAAGCGAGGCGAGAAGAGCCAAAGCGAAATACCGTACCCGACGGGACATTGCACCCTCCTGTGGCTGTGAGATGGGGCGGCGGCACAGGCCGTCGCATCAAAATCAAGGTGGGGTGAGGGGCCGGATAGGCCCTTTTGGGGACTTTATGTGCCCTTATTGGGACATTTATGCTGGTTCTGGCGGCGGTTCCTAGGACGTTCTCGGCGCAACTTCTCCGGGCTGCCGGCCACCGGTTCCGCTTCGTGGCCGCGTCCTCCTGGAGCGAGGTGCTCGAGACAATCCTGAGGGAGCCACTCGAGTTGGCCGTGCTGGACCCGGGGCTAGAGGGGATCCCGCGCACGCAGGAGATTGAGCGGATCCGGGTGCTGTTTCCCTCGCTGCCCCTGGTGCTGTACACGAAGCTGACGCCGGCGATGGTCCCCGTGCTGCTGCGCCTGGGGCGCGTAGGTGTGAGGGAGGTGGTAGTGTCGGGCCACGACGACCACCCGGCGCGGCTCAGCGACATCCTGGTGCACGAGGCGGCGCGCTCGCTGTCGCGGCGTTTGGTGGAGGAGATCGAGGACCTGCTCGAGGGCTGCCCGGGGCAACTGCGCTGGGCGCTTGAGACGGTGGTGCGGGAGCCGGCATCGTTCCACACGGTGCGGGATCTGGCCGAGCGGGCCCGCATGGATCGGCGCACCTGTGCCCGGTGGTTCACAAAGGCGAATCTGCCGCCGCCCAGTGTCGTGCTCATGGTGTTCCGCGTCGTGTATGCCCATCGCTTGTTGCAGGATCCGGGCTACACCGTCGAGGACGTGGCCGCAAAACTAGGATACTCAAAAGCCCGCTCATTTGGACAGAACGTGAAAGAGGTGTTCGGCATGACCCCGGGGGAGCTCCGGGTATCGCTGACTCCCGACGAGGCCATACAGATCGTGCGAGAGAAGTTCTTCCGGAAACGGATCGAAAGCGAAGCCGAACCACTCAAGGCGTTGCAAAACGTTTCATGACAGCGTTCACCTTTCTCGTCGTCGATGACGAGCCCGGCATCAGACGGGTGCTCTCCCGGGCTCTTACCCGGATCGGCCACTCCGTGTTGCTGGCCACGACCGGCGAGGAGGCGTGCCAGGTGCTCGAGTCGAGCCGGGTCGACGTCGTGATGATGGACCTCCGCATGCCGAGTATGTCAGGACAGACGCTCTACCACGTCATCGCATCACGGTGGCCCGACCTGGTTGGGCGCGTGGTCGTCATGAGCGGTGATCCGGAGGCAACGGACCACGAGAGCTGGCTGGGCCTGCACGATCTGCCGGTTTTGCCCAAGCCCTTCGATATCGCCCAACTGGTCGACCTCGTCACACGGTTCACCGAGAGCCCGCGACGCGAAGCGAACGGACCACAGCGATGAGCGTACCGGGGGGACACGCGGGGGATCCCTTGTTCAACCTGCGCGAGTACCGCCGGCTCGCACCGTGGAGCCTGCGTGACCTGGCCACACTCGCGGCGGCGATCCTCGACGCCTCGGCCGTACGTCCCATCAATGCTGCCGCCAGTGCGCACCCAAGCGAGCGAACGATCCGCTTCTACGTCACGCGCCACCTGGTGACGCCCCCAGAGGGGAGAGGCACGGCCGCCACCTATTCCTACCGCCACCTGTTACAGGTGCTGGCCATCAAGCAACGGCAGATGGAGGGCGCGACGCTGGCAGACATCTCGGCAGAGCTGGCCGAGACGGCGGGCGATGCGCTGGAGCGGCGCGTTGCGGCGGCCCTGGGGCCCAACCTGCCTGCCCCCGGCCAGCTTCCGCTCACCGCCCAGGACCCTCCGCCTCGCGGGCGGGCCGGACAGGCCCTGCGGCCAGTGGCGCCGCGAGGCGACGAGCCGGGCGACGCCCGAGGGGTGAGCGCGTGGCACCGGGTGCGTATCGGCGACGGTATCGAGCTGCACCTGCGGGAGGACCACCCGCTGATTCAGAGCCACCTGGAGGCCCAGACCGCCGACGCGGTGCGGCTGGCCATCGGACGGATCGCAGCACAGCTGCGGTCGCTGCCAGGAAGCCTGAAGCCGCGCGAAAGCCAACGAGCGTAGCGGTGCCGTCGTGACGGGCGCGGCACCGCCTCCATACAGCGGAGGACCGTGATGACCTGGGTATTCCTCGTCCTCATCGTGATCGTCATCCTGTGGACCATCTCGGCCTACAACAAGCTGGTCAATCTGAAGGGCCAGACGATCAACGCCTGGAAGCAGATCGACGTCCAGCTGAAGCGGCGCCACGATCTCATCCCCAATCTGGTAGAGGCCGTAAAGGGCGCGATGGACTTCGAGCGCGAAACGCTCGAGGCCGTCATCCAGGCCCGCAATCAGGCGGTCAAGGTGCAGGCCGAGGCCGGGCCGACCGGCGGGATCGGGCAGCTCGCGGCGGCCGAGGCGGCGCTGACCTCCGCCTTGGGACGCTTCAACCTGGTGGTGGAGCGCTATCCCGAGCTCAAGGCCACGCAGAACGTTGGACAACTCCAGGAGGAGCTCACGTCGACCGAGAACCGGGTCGCCTTCGCTCGGCAGCTCTACAACGACGTGGCGACCGAGTACAACGTGAAGCAGCAGCAGATCCCGTGGAACATGGTGGCGGGCCTCGCGCGCTGCGAGCAGGTCGAGCTGTGGGAGATCGCTGACGAGAAAGAGCGCGAGGTGCCGAAGGTCGATCTGTCCTTCAAGAAGGACGAGTGAGCGACAGCAATCTCTTCGCCCAGCAGCGAGCCAATCGCCGCCGGTCGGCCATCCTCGTCACGGTTTTCGTGGTGTTCTTCGCTTGGATCGGCTTCGGCGGCGATCTGTCGTTCTACCTCTACACGGTGGAGGCGCCGCCCGAGGCGTACCACCACACGATTCCCTGGTTCGGCATCGTTGCTACCCTGCTGGCGTTCGGCATGGCCTACTTCGCCTGGAAGCGCGGTCCCAAGCAGGTGCTGTGGGCAACGGGCGCCTGGGAGCTCCTCAACCCCTCCAAGCCCGAGGAGCGGCAGTACGTCAACGTGGTCGAGGAGATGGCCATCGCCTCCGGCCTCCCGCGTCCTTCCATCTGGGTCGTCCCCGACAAGGACCCCAACGCCTTCGCTACCGGCACCGATGAGTTTCACGCGCACGTAGCGGTAACCGAGGGCCTGCTGGAGCAGCTCAACCGGGACGAGCTCCAGGCGGTGGTGGCCCACGAGATGGCGCACATCCGCAATCACGACGTCAAGCTCATGACGTTGCTGGCGGCCCTCGTGGGGGTCATCGTGCTGATCTCCGATGGGGCGTGGCGCTTCATCGGCTACGGCGGGCGGGTCGGTGGCCGCTCCGGCGGTGGCCGCTCCGGCGGCGGCAAGAAGGGCGGGGCAGGCGCGGCGGCGGTCATCATCCTGGTCCTGTGGCTCATCTCGGTGCTGCTCGCTCCCATCGTCTCTCGCCTGTTGGCGCTCGGGGTGAGCCGCAAGCGGGAGTTCCTGGCCGATGCCACCAGCGCCCAGTTCACCCGTAACCCTTCGGCCCTGGCCGCTGCGCTGCGCAAGATCGAGGACGCTGCCGCTCCCACCAAGGCGATCAAGCGGGGCACGGCACATCTCTGCATTGCCGACCCGCTCGGCCGCCGGCTGACACACAAGGAAGGCGCCGTCGCCAACCTGCTGGCCACCCACCCACCCATGGCCGTGCGCATCGCCCGTCTCAAGAAGATGGCCTACCAGTACGATCGCACGGGGGTGCTCCCGGAGGCCGTTTGACGTTCTCGGCCGTGGACTGGGCGCTGCTGGCCGTTGCGGCGCTCCTCTCGGCCGCCCTCACGCTCTGGACCGTCAGGCGCTCACGGCGCGCTATCACCAACTGGGTCGACCGCGCGGTGCTCCGTGCCGTCCACCAGTTCCAAGTCCGCTTGAAGCGCTACCGCCTGGTCAGCAAGCGCTCGGTCCGACAGCAGTTGCTGCAGGATCCGCTCGTGGTGGACGCGGTGCGCGAGCACAGCCAGGAGCACGGCGTCAGCGAGCTGGACGCCCGCGTTCGGGTCGAGCGTTACATCGACGAGATCGTTCCGTACTTCAACGTGCTGTCCTACTACCGGCTGGGGTACAACCTCGCCCGGTTGTTGGTGCACCTCTTCTATCGAGTGAGTTCCGAGTACCAGGACCGCGCCGCCCTCAACGCCATCCCCCGCCGGGACGTCGTGGTCTACCTCATGAACCACCGCTCCAACGCCGACTACGTCGTGGTGGCGTACGTTCTCGCCCAGGCGGTGAGCATCAGCTATGCGGTGGGTGAGTGGGCGAGGGTGTGGCCCCTGGAGTACGTCTTCAAGTCGTTCGGTTCCTATTTCATTCGCCGCGGATTCCGCGAGCCCCTCTACCATGTCGTGCTCGAGCGCTACATCCAGCTCATCACCCGCAACGGCATCACCCAGGGGATCTTCCTCGAAGGAGGGCTCACCAGGAACGGCGCCTTCCGCCCGGCGAAGATCGGGTTGCTCGACTACATCGTGCGCACGCTCAACGACCTGCCCGCCGACCGGAATGTCTGGCTCGTTCCCGTGGCGCTCAACTACGACCGCGTGCTGGAGGATCGCACCCTGATCATGGAGTTGCTCGACCGCGACACCAGGCCGGGCCGGGTGCGTCAGCTCACCACCGTTGTGCACTACCTGTTCTTCAACGTCATGCGACTCTTGACGCTGAGCCTCAAGCGCTACGGTCGCGTGGCGGTGAACTTCGGCACGCCCATCTCGATGCGCGATTGGGTGCGCGAGCGCCCCGGCGTACTCGAGCAGCCCAAGGAGGACCGACTTCCCCAGATGCAGGAGCTGGCCGACGACGTCATGGCCCGCATCGGCGATATCCTCCCCGTCACGCCGGTACCGCTCGTGGCCGCTGCGCTCTTGTCGTTCGGCGAGTCCGTGGTGCGGTCCGACGCCCTGCTGGACCGGATCGACGAGTTCCGCGATCACTTGCTGGGCCGCGGAGCGAAACTGGTACAGCCGGAGCGTCGCCCGGACATCATCTTGGACCGGGCGTGGCGCATGCTGTCCATGCGACGCCTGGCCGTGCACGACCACGGTAGTTACGTGATCCTCCCAAGGCAGCGCCCATTGCTCGAGTACTACGCGAATTCCATCCGCCACCTGCTTCCCGGTACCATGTACGAGCCCGCGATGCATCCGGCCCGGGAGGTCGATCGGCACCTGCCCCGCCTCGCTACCGAGACCCGGCGGCGCGGGCGTTAGATTTCCTGCATGCCGGCTCCCCTGAACCTCCCTTCCCTCGCGATCGGGGCGCGAGTCGAAAACGACTTCCTGTTGCACAAGGTCGACTTACGCACGCTGGACAGCGGCGACCCCTACGCCATTCTCACGCTCGGCAACGCCTCGGGCACCATCGACACCGCCCCGTTCTGGAAGGAGCGGCAGGAAGAGATCTCCGGCCTGCAGCGGGGCCACGTGGTGCACGTGATCGGCGACGTGGCTTCGTACCGCGACCGGCGCCAGCTCCAGGTGAGCTCGATCCGTCACCTCCCCAAGGACCGCGTCGACGTCCGTGCCCTGCTGCCCTCGGTGGGCGCGGTGGATCGCTACTGGGAGGCACTGGACAAGATGCGGCGCGAGATCACCAAGCCGCGCCTGCGGGCGGTGGTGGATCTGTTCTACGAAGCGGACGAGTTCCGCCGCCGCTACGAGGAGTGTCCCGCGGCCGTTGCCGGCCACCATGCGGCGATCGGCGGGCTCCTCAAGCACACGACCGAGGTCGCCGCCATCGCGCGGACCGTCGCGCGGGCTTGCGGGGCCGACCAGGAACTGGTCATCGCCGGCGCGTTGCTGCACGACATCGGCAAGCTCGACAGCTATCGCTGGGACGGACTCTTCGAGTTCACCGACCAGGGGCGGATCGTGGACCACGTCGTGCTCGGCGCCCTCATGCTGGACCGACGGCTCGCCGAGGATCACGAGCCGCCCTGCACCTCGCTGGAGCGGGACCTCCTGCTCCACCTCATTCTCGCGCATCATGGCAAGCGGGAGTTCGGCAGCCCGGTCCAGCCAATGACCCTGGAGGCCGAGGTGCTGCACTGGGCGGACAACGCCAGTGCCAAGACCGCGAGCATGGCCGACGTGCTGCGCGACGACGCCAACTTCCCCGAAGGCCTCGTGTCGCGGCCGCAGTGGACGCTGGATCACCGCCGGGCGTTCAGGGGGGAGAGCGATTGGGGGGCGGAGGGATAACCTTGGAAAGCGCCCGCTCGGCCCGGGCGAGGGTCTGCTGGATCAGGACGAGCAGCAGTCGCTCGCGCCCCGGTGAGGCGGTGGCTTCCAGGAGCCGAACCGCGCAGCGAACCGCGCCGAGCGCGGCGTAGGCTTCGGTCGCGGCGGCGAGCCGCCGGGCCTCAACGCCAGCGGGCATCATGAACCAGGGAGTCATGCGGAGACATTAGCGGGCGCGTCGCACCGACCGGTATCTGACGTGCCGTGCCCGGAGCGAAAACGTGACGTATCGCTTCCTGCCGCACACCGCCGACATCAGGGTGGCCATCGAGGCACCCGGCTTCGAACAGCTCCTCGCGGAGGCGACGGTCGTCGTGCGCGGCCTGCTGGCCGGCACTGGCCGCGTCGAGGAGCGGGAGGAGCGCCGGCTCACGGTCCGCGGCGCCGACCCCACCGAGGTGTTCCTCCGCTACCTCCAGGAGCTGCTCTATCTGTTCGAGACCGAGGGGTTCCTGCCCGCGACGGTGGATACCGATCGGTTCGCCGGCACTGAGGCGGTGATACGGGTCTCGGGCGAGGTGTCCGATCCGGCGCGCCACGAGCATCAGCCGGAGGTGAAGGCGGTAACGCGCCACGGGCTGACGGTAGTGCGAGGCGACGTCGGATGGCGGGCGGAAGTCGTGTTCGACGTGTAAGGCGACGGGGCCGGCGCGAAACCCGTATCTTTCCGTATATGGTCACCGCACAGATCGCGGTCGAGCGGATCGACGCCTACCGTTGGCGCGTGAAGCGCGGCGGCGGGATGCGCACCGAGGGGCTCATCTTCGCCGACACCGAGCTGATGCACGACCTGGAGGGAGACCAGTGCGTGCAGCAGGTCGTGAACGTCGCCCATTTGCCGGGCATCGTCGGACCCTCCATCGCCATGCCGGATATCCACTGGGGCTACGGCTTCCCCATAGGAGGCGTGGCGGCGTTCGATGAGAAGGAGGGGGTCATCTCGCCGGGCGGCGTGGGCTACGACATCAACTGCGGGGTCCGCCTGCTGCGCAGTCCGCTCACCGTGGACGAGGTGCGACCGCACCTCGCCCGTCTGATGGATGCGCTGTACCACTCCATTCCCTCCGGCGTCGGATCCTCGCGCTCGGATGTCAAGCTCTCTCCCAGGGAACTGGATCGAGTGTTGGAGCGGGGCGCGCGCTGGACGGTGGAGCACGGCTACGGCCACGAGCGGGACCTCGAGTGCATCGAGGCCAACGGATCACTCCCGGGCGAGCCCGACGTGGTCAGCGCTCGCGCCAAGAAGCGGGGAGCCACTCAACTCGGCACCGTGGGGAGCGGCAACCACTTCGTCGAGGTGGGCTACGTCGCCGAACTCTATGACGAAGAGGTCGCGAACCGTCTCGGCCTGCGGGCGGGCGGCGTCACCTTCTTCATTCACTCGGGGTCCCGCGGGCTGGGGTACCAGGTGTGCGACGACTACCTCGATCTCATGGTCGAGGCGGCCCGCAAGTACGGCATCGATCTGCCCGACAAGCAACTCTGCTGCGCGCCCCTCACCAGCCCGGAGGCCGCGCGGTATCTCGGCGCCATGAACGCCGCGGCCAACTACGCGTTCGCCAACCGGCAGCTCATGGCTCACTACGTGCGCAAGGCGCTCGCGAAGATCTTCGGCGACGACGTCGCGCAGCAGGCAGACCTGGTGTACGACGTCGCGCATAACATCGCGAAGTTCGAGACCCACGAAGTCGCGGGCCGGAAGCGTCGCGTGTGCGTGCACCGCAAGGGCGCCACCCGGGCGTTCCCGCCGGGGCACCCCGAACTGGCCGACCGCTTCAGCGACATCGGGCAGCCGGTGCTCATCCCCGGAGACATGGGACGCTACTCCTTCGTCTTGGTGGGAACGCCCGGCGCCTTCAGCGAGACATTTGGCTCGACCTGCCACGGAGCGGGCCGGCGCATGAGCCGGCACCAGGCGAAGAAGGTGGCGCGACCGCGCAATGTGCCGCGGGAGCTGGAGGAGCGTGGCATCCTCATCCGAGCCGCCAGCCGCCGCACCGTTGACGAAGAGATCCCCGAAGCCTACAAGGACGTGCAGCAGGTGGTGGACGTGGTGCACGGCGCCGGTATCGGCAGGAAGGTGGCCAAGCTGGTGCCAATCGGGGTGGTGAAGGGGTAGGTCCTCGGTCGCGGCCGCAGCTGTGACCTGCACCACACGGCGCGGCCGCGTGACACCAGTCACTTCCGCTCGGCTGTTTCCTCCCAACTCTGGTATCAGGTGCCCGTGGCGTGTGCCAACGCTCTCGGGCAGGAGGAGCGTCGATGATTCAGCCGATCGTGCACCGCTCGCTGCGGCGCGAGGACCTCACGCGACTCGTAGACGCCATCCGCTGGGGCAGCGCTGGGGCAGCCCGAAGTGCAGCCCAGGCATTGGAGGCGGGGGTTGTGCACGACGTGCTGGACGCGCCGGAAGCCCTGGAGGCCGTGCGTGGCTACGGTGGAGCGCCGGCGCCCCTGCCGCTGACACTGCTCTGGTACATCCCCGTGCGGGCGGCGCTGCGCGAGCGGGGTGAGCACGACATCCCGCTGGCCGACTTCACGGCAAGCATTCCTCTGGTGTTTCTGCGCACCACGGCAAGCGAGGTGACGCGTGGGGGCGAGCGGGGCATCGCGGCGTGGTGGCGGGCGGTGGTCGGACTGCCGGAGGGAAGCAGAGCACGGGCCGAGCGAGCGTCCCGATGCGGCGCGCTGGCGCTATGGTGGAGCGGCTGTTTCCCCCAGCACTTGGAGCGCCGAGGCGGAAAGGGGATGATCCGGGCGTACCTCACGTTCGGGGCGACGATGCTGTGGGAGACCGCTCGCCTGGTGGAGGCGCAATGCTCCCCGTTGGCGGCCCTGTACGGACGGGCGGCCGAGCGGATGGAGCTGCTGTGCCATGCCCTGCGGACGGCGGCCGCGGACTATCTCGGGCCCGACGCGCACACCTCCGAAGGCCGTCTCAGCCGCTACCTCGAGCGTCTCGGGGAGGCGTTGGCCAACTAGCGACGGCGACACGCTTCCGCCATACCCTCAACGAGCGAAAAAAAAGAGGCGACCCACACACCCGAAGGTGGTGGGCCGCCTCACGCGCTGGCTACCCGGAGTCAGGGGATTCACTCCCTCTGTTCTCCTCCCCGTTGCCACCACATGGCCTGATTCGGCCGCGGTAGGGCTTCAGGGGCTCCGGCCTCCATCCCCAAGCGGCCTGGCCAGGCCGCAAGGTTCACCAGCGTGGGCGCTGCGAGTCAGTCGGGTCGCGTACCAACTCCTCGCACTGCACACCGAGGCGCCACATCGGCGTGGATGAGGCGCGCGACTGGCCTCATCTGCCCGATAGAGGTGATTCACCCGGATCGTTGGACGCCCGAAGCCCTTGTTTGCGTCGGCGGCCTCCCCGGAATTCTCATCTCGGGCACGTCTCACAAGGCGTAGCGAAGACTGACGAGGTCCTCACCCTTCCCCTGCAAGACGCGAGGCCAATCTAAGGGGCCGCCGAGGCGTCGCAAGCGCCGCTTTTTCTTTGGACTCGGTAGTCTCGTGTTGGAATGTGTGGAACAACACCCGCCGTCCTACATGGGGTTTCCCTCGGTTTCCACCTCATGTGGACTTGTGTACAACAGGTGCTCACAGGCGATCCACACGCCGCACGCGGATTGTTACAATCCCGCGCTCGAGGTGCCGCGTGCTAATCTGGAGCCCCAACCTCCTGGTACACGTAGGGATCACCGGGGTGGGCCGGCGCGAAGAGCACGCCGCCTCCGCTGGTGGCGAACCACCCTGCCAGCAGCAGGTTGGAGATCTCGGGCGCGGGATCCTCGAACAAGGCGCTCAGCCAGCGCCGCACATGCAGCAGCTCGGGGGCCCGCCGCGACAGGAGCGAGATCACTCCGCCGACGCCCTGGGTGGCTCGCAGGAAGTGCGCCACGGCGTGCGCCCGCTGGGCGAAGCCGTAGGCTCGCACCCCCGGCTCGTCGTACAGTATGGACCCCTCGAATGGATCCACCGGTGGTGCATCAATGCGGGGCCCGAGGTAGGCGAATTGCTGTCGCCCATCACTGCGGCGCTCCACGACCGCGGCGGCGGCCTCCCCGCTGAGCCGGGCCGCGTGGATCAGGTCCGATTCGTTGAGGATCCCCACCGCCAGCGTCCACTCGACGGCCGCGAGCGCGTTGTGCAGCGGACACCCCATCTCCGAGTCGTAGGCGACGAGACGCGGAGCCTCGCCCGCGCGCTGGAAGAAGTACCCCAGCGCTTCTCCCCGGTCGGCCCAGGTGTGGGTGGAACGCGAGATGTCCGGCACGGTCATGAGTTGGCCATGGTGAGAACGTCGCTCAAGATAACTCTACCCCGGTCGCCAGAATAGGTGCTCGTGGCCGCGCGCGGGGCTTTGATGTAAACTGTGCTTCCAGTCCCGGTGGTCCCCGGGGCTTCGGGGGATCGAATGCGGACACTCACCATACTCTGCGGACTCATCCTGCTCTCCGCCGGCGTCGACACGGGGCAAGCCGACCCACGACTCCTCAAGCGTTGGGTGGGTACGCATCAAGGCCTTCCCCTCTGGCTCGACTTCTACGGGGACACGATGCTGGTCGTGAACGACATGTACGCGCTCGACTACTTCGCCTCACCTCGGTCGCTCGAGGCCGTGGGTGACACGGCGTTCCGAGTGTCCTATTGGTTTGCCCGCGATCGGCTGCTGCTGGAGACCGACGACGGACACGTGCTCACCATGGCCGAGCAGGACCCGCTGGCCCGGCCCCTGTTCGCCGGCACCTGGCGTGGCACGACCATCGGCCGAGCGCAGCCGGTGATCGACCTTCGGATGTTCCGCGGGGGCGTCGCCCGATACCACGAGTATCCGGACGGGACGTGGATCGAGGGCGAGTACGACCGCTCGACGCGCATCATCACGTTTACGTGGTTCGTGGACACCCTGCAGTTGGAGGGGGAGGCAGGGGCGGAGCCTGACTCCCTGGAGTGGGTGGGCCAGTACGACCCCGCGGGCAACGCCCTCCTGTTTCCCGGAACGATCCCCGAAGAGAGCCTGCCAGACGCCGGCACCGTAGTGCTGCGCCGGGCGTTCCGCTGGTAGCGCTCCCGGCGGGCGCCCCGGGCTAGATCACCACCACGGGGGTGAGGACCTCCCGCTCGCGGCGGAACCGGTCCTCGGCCTGATCAAGGGCTTCGTGCACATCCGGTGCCGAGAGGTCGGCGTACTTCGCGTTGGGCTCGAGCTGCCCCGTGAACCGCCGGACCATCACGAGGGCGCGCGTCACCTCGCACAATACGGGATCGTGGTTCGTGTGCCCCGCGGTGAGCAGCTCGCGAAGGAAGCCCAGTACCTCCGGCTGATCCAACACGTAGAGGGATTCGAGGATGCGGGGGCTCAGGAACTCCCGCAGGTGCAGGTCGGCCCGCGCCGCGTCGAACAACTCGATGAGTCGGACGGCGGCGTCCTGCTGGGGGTAGAACCGCGCCGCCTCTGCCGCCGTGCCGACGAAGGCGTGGTGCGCATCGGGCGTCAGGTACCGCGCAAAGAGCGGCCAGTCGGATCGGCGGTGGCGCTCGGCCAGCGCGAGAAAGGCGAAGTAGCGGCGTGGCAGGGGAGCCTCCTGGTCTGCCACGACCGCCCGCAGGCCGGCCGCACCGAAGCGCTGCGCCACGAGCGCTGCAGCCGTCGCGTGCTGCAGCCGTTCCAGCTCGGGCAGCCGGAACACCCGCACGTGCACCGCCGCCGGCTGCGCCCCGGCCGCCAGAACCGGCACGCGGTCCAGCAGGCGCAGCAGCAAACCATCCGCCTCATCCAGCGCCCGCTCCCACTTCCGCACGTCGCGCCGCCGCGCGGGCCCTAGAGCCGCCCACCCCAGCGCATCGACGTCTTCCGCCGACCAGCTCTCTTCGAGCTCCTCGGGCGTGCGAGCGTCGAGCAGCCGACGCAGCGCCTCGGCAAAGCCGAACACCAATTCGGGCACGCCCTCAATGTAGCCGTTGCGTTCACCGCGTGGCGGCGCTAAGGTTGCCCGCGTGCGACCGTTAGCAACCCGCCTGGCCCTGTCCCTGTTCGGCCTCGTCCTGGCCGGC
>Ga0209536_100003822_pt1 | contig 23958 bp, 24 predicted proteins | sample DeeMarSeWOR28_12_FD_187461 | JGI IMG/M metagenome (GOLD analysis project Ga0209536, IMG submission 187461) | Marine sediment microbial communities from White Oak River estuary, North Carolina - WOR-2-8_12 (SPAdes) (version 2) | ecosystem: Environmental > Aquatic > Marine > Intertidal zone >...
GTTCTTCCGCATAGCAGTTGGCAAAAAGAATTTCGTAGGAGTGCATGTCTGCCACATAGACGATGGCATCCAGGCTATCGAGTACTTTAAAGAGTTGGTCCTGTTTCTTCCATAAAAGCTTTTCGATGCTCTGCTGACCGGCAACCTCTTTTTCAAGGGTTTTCACCTTTGCTTCCAGGTCACTGTATGAGGGTTTAAGGCTCATAATTCCTGCCTGTCCGTGTTATAAGGTCGCTGTAGAGAGGAATACGCTTTTATCTTCGCCCCAGGAAAAATCCCAGATGCAAACTGAACCGGAAATATAACTTTTGCTGAAGCTGTTCGCCCAGAAACAGTATTACTTGATAAAAAGAACTTTTACTTTGTATGTCAAGACGAATTTTGAGGACGAGGTAAGGCACTCCACTTCAACCACCAGGCGACCACAAGAAGGGCGCCTAGCCCGTCAGCTGCCACATCCCAGGCACTGACGGAACGTCCGGGTATAAAGGACTGGTGATATTCATCACTTATGCCGAACAGAATGCAGAAAAAAACAACACCAGCAGCAGTCAGAGCCCTGGATGAGGACTTTGTCATTGGGTCCAGGCCATAAAGCAGTGTTGCCGCCAGACTGCCGTAGGCAATGACATGCAACAGCTTATCAACTCCGATAAATTCAGGTAAATAGGAAAAATCACCCGGCTGGTGAGATAAATAAAAGATCATCCCCATGACGATTGCCATGAGGATGAAACGGGCATATACTTTCAGGCTGAAAACGCTGCTGCTCACACATCCCCGGATATCTGCCCCTGGTCCATGTGGACACTTTCAAGCAGTTCAGGCGAATATTTTTTCTTGATCCGTTTTATTGCGGCAAGGATTGAATGGGTCGGATAATCGGCAATTTCCGTTACCCTCTTATCTTTATACGCGGTAATCAAGAACTGTTTATTCAAAATCTCAAAGGTATGGGTCCAGTTGACCTCTATGGTTTCCGGGTTTTCCTCGAGATCAACGGTTAAAATCTCCCGTTTAGCAGCCACCTGCAGTGCATCCGATTGAGTCACCTCGAGCAGCCACGCATCGCCACCTGTCGTGGAAAAGAGAACAAATACACCCAGCTCATGGACTTTCTGAATTCCCTTTGAAGCCGTTTCCTGGATGGAACTTATGGCATTCTGCAGAGAAATCTGGGCTTTCTGCATCTCACTAAGCCCGGCGCTTTCTGCCTGCTGCTTGCCGAGACAACAACGTTTGAATTTTTTGCCGCTACCACAAGGACATGCGTCGTTCCTGCCGATCTTTGCCATCACAATCTCCTTTCATATAAAAAATATGCACCGTTACAATTATAGCATATCAGATAATTTTGTCAGCCTCGTAAAAAAACCTGTCATCCACTCCAGATTTATGCCATGGGCTCACGCCACCAGGTTGACACCGGCAGGTCCTGGCGCCTCTGACCTGTCCTGGTCAGTTCCCTTGCACCTGGAAAGCATCACTGAACATACCAATTTAAAAAAATCAATCCCTTATTTACAGCCGGGGCAATGAACTCATCCTTTCATTTCTTGAAAAACCGGGACAGAAGGGAAATGATAATGCTGATAATGATCATGGTGGTGATCGGGAAATATATTTTAAAATTGGGCCTGTCAATTATGATATCACCGGGAAGCCGACCGATGGGGAACTTTCCGAGCCATGGCCAGAAAAATCCAACTGCCAGAAAGATCAGTCCCAGTCCTATCAATGTTTTCTGCACTTTAAACCACACCTCGTAAAAATGCCGGCTCACCCTTGAGAAAGTTCCTGCAGCAGGCCTTTCACCATATTCCCGTCTGCCAGTTTACCAAAGTGCTTCATCACGGTGCCCATGGCCTGCATGGGACTCTTGTACTCCGCAAAATCAATATTTCCATTAATCCAGGCCAGGACTTCCTCCCTGCCCGCCATCCTGGGGAGGTACGTTTCCAGCACCTGCAGGTAGGGTGAAGTTTCTTTTTTCTGCAGTTCCAGTATCGTTTTTTCCGATTTTACCAGGCCGCGGATGATTCCAAGCATATCATCATCCGTTATTTCTTCCGCCTTCTTGACGCGAAAGGTTTTCTTGCCGCTCTCCAGCGTTATCGGAACTGTCAGTTTCGGATATTCCCCCATGATCACGCGAATTGTGTCACGGATCTCATTTCTCTTCAGCAGCATGGCGTTTTTCAAATCAAGCTTAATCTTGTCGTGGAGCGAAATGCCCGTTCCCTGACTCCAGCCGAATTCTCCTGCTCCTGCCCGTTCTTCCGTCATATTCTATTCCTCATCATGTGGTATGGTGCTATAAACTGTTTTCCATACATTAATTATCCTTCCGGGGATGCAACAGGATTGGTGTTTCTTGATTGAATAACCCTTTCTGCACATAACAATTATTCACTCCAGCGCTCTAAGTAACCAGCCACTGGCTATATCGCTTTGCCGGGTGGTGAATACGACTCATGCCCCCAAATTCTGCAGGGCGCTGATATAGAATTTACTGATATAGTCAGCCACCATTCTGCGCGTGGAAAACCGGGACCCGCAGACCTTGATCGACTCTTTCATCATGCTCACCCATTCCTGGGATATTCCATGGTTTCCCGCCCTGTAAAAAAGAGGGATGATCTTTTCCTCAAGCAGTCTATATATGGCTTCGGCATCAGCTTTGTCACGGCTGCCTTCTGAGGTTTCTGCCCCAAAAGCCCAGCCATTTCTGCCATTATAGCCCTCATGCCACCAACCGTCCAGGATGCTTAAACTCGGCACCCCGTTCAGGCCTGCCTTCATGCCGCTGGTGCCGCAGGCCTCCATGGGCGGCAGCGGATTGTTCAGCCATACATCCACGCCGTGCACCAGGTACTGGGCAAACTGCTCGCCATAATCCTCAACAAAGGCAATCCTGCCGGCATATTCAGGATCACGGGCCAAATTGACAATACGCTGGAGAATCCTTTTGCCCGGATCATCTGCCGGATGCGCCTTGCCGGCGAAAATTATCTGGATCGGCTGCCACCGGTCCGTGAGGATTTCTTTCAGCCTTTGCATATCCTGAAAAATGAGACCAGCTCTCTTGTACGTTGTAAAACGCCGTGCAAAACCTAAGGTCAGGACTGTCGGGTCCAGCAGAGTCCCACTGGGCACCATCAGGGAAGGGTTAAGCCGGTCTTCAGTCCAGCGGCGCCTGGCACGCTCACGAATTGCATCGATGAGCTTGATCTTCAACCACATGTGGGTATCCCACAGTTCCCTGTCCGGTATCTCGTCAACCAGTTCCCATATATAGGGATTATCATGCTCATCCAGCCAGTCCGGCCCAAGATATTTATTGAAGAGCAATTCCATTTTGGGTTCAATCCATGTTGGTACATGCACACCATTGGTAACGTACTCTATGGGAACCTTGTCCTCATCCTCATTGGGCCATAGAATCTTCCACATCCTGCGGGCTACCTCCCCGTGTTTTTTACTCACGCCATTACGATGACCAGTCATGCGCAGGGCAAAGGCTGTCATGTTAAAACCGTTCTGCGGCTCATCGGGGTGGATGCCTAACTTCAGGAATGAATCATGCTGCAAACCAAGTGCCAAGCAATAATCCTGGAAATATTTCCCCATGAGCTCAAAGGGGAAAACATCATGCCCGGCCTTTACCGGTGTGTGCGTCGTAAAAATGGTCGTATCTCCCACAGCTTTCCGCGCTTCCTCAAAACTGAGCCCGGCCTGGACCTTGTCCCGAATCCTTTCGAGCAGGGCAAAGGCTGCATGGCCCTCATTCAGATGCAGGATGGAATGTTTGATACCGAGATACTCAAGAACCTCCATGCCTCCTATGCCGAGCACTATCTCCTGCCTCAGCCTCTGCTCAATATCGCCGGCATAAAGTCTTGACGATATGGACCTGTTCCAAGGATCATTGATATCAATGTCGGTATCAAGCAGGTAAAGCTCCACCCTGCCGACATCGACCTTCCAGACACTGACATGGATAGGAGGCTCGATTACCGGCACCTTGACAACCACCTGCTCACCCTTTGCATCCAACACTTTATTAATGGACGCAGCCTCCCGGTCCAGGGGCTGATCCAAATTCTCCTGCCAGCCGTCATCACGTATACGCTGCAGAACATAGCCTTCCGGATACATGAAACCGACCGCCACAAGCGGTACCTGCAGGTCGCTGCACTCTTTGATGAAATCTCCGGCCAGAAAACCGAGCCCGCCGGCATAGAAAGGCAGGGAGTGATGCAGGCCGTATTCCGCCGAAAAATATGCTATCCCGGGGGTATCCTGTTTGCACACCTTGCTCAACATTGAACAGACACCCTTTTCCTGGTATTTTCGAAACTGGGAGAGCACCAGGTCATAATGCCTCAGAAAATCAGGATCCTGTGCTGCCTCCGCAAGCCTTTCGCGAGGCAGCTCCTTGAGTGTTTTGTCCGGGTTGTGGAGATTCTCTTTCCAGGCCTGCCGGTTCAAGGTCTTGAAGACCATGCGGGCTGCCGGATGCCAGCTCCACCAGAGATTCTCGGCCATCTCCCCCAGGCCAAGCAGCCTATCAGGCAGGTTGGGGAATTGTGTCCTGATCCTCTCCATCATCTCTTCAGTCATAACCCGGTTCCACCATTTAATGTCTGCTGGATTTAGTCCTTTCAATTATAGCGATTACTGCAATTTACCCGCATTACCGGATCATATGCAAGGGGCAGCAAAAATATATTCGTAAGCACCTTATGATTTCCTGCTGGTTTTATTCAAAACTCACCAAATTTCCCTGTTATGATGATAATCACCCATTCCTCCGATGAGCCTCACCGCCCACTTACAGCCATGGGCACCCATCCTGCCTGATTGTCGAAGGTGCTGATGTCCCGTTCTTTTACATGTGCCGGGACGCAAAATTGATGCAGAAAGGTGGGCGCAGACATCAAAGGGCACAACATTACTCCGGTTCGAGGCCTTGTAACGATCTTTTTTGAAGGGGATCCCCACTCGTTTGTCTGCAAATTTGACCTTAAAAACCCCGGGATACAGGAAGATGAAGTGCGTGATGGTGTTGAGACCGTTACCCTGACTACTGCCTCAACTCATATGCTGGAAAGAGAAACTATCATGTGTCAGGTATGGATTTGCGAAGATCCTGGATGATATTATTAAGCGGTGTGTTCCGCCCTGCTTCCGGTTGTTTGTTCCATCATGCTGCCTGGCGGCTGCTGCAGAATTAACTCCTCGTACCTCGTTCTTGCCGTTCTCCTCTTATCCGCCTCAATAACTTTTCAAAGTTTTTCCTGTTGGCTCTCCGGAACTGCCACTGCATTTGTCAACTGCGATCCATTCATCACTAATACTAAAAAAATAAACCTTTATTCTCGACCCCATCAGACCTTACTTAAAATCTTTCATTGCCGCTTCTTCCGATGTAAAAATCGGTATGCAGCGTGTTAAACCAACCATGTGGAAAATTTTCTGAAAATGGTCAGACAGGCCATACGCATGGATTTTCTGCTGTTTCTTTCTTCCTTCTGAGGCGATATCAATCAGGGACGCCAAGCCGCCGCTGTTTATGTAGCAATCCTTGTCGAATTGCAGCAACAGTTTGGAGGAGTTTGAAATATCCGCACTATCATAGGCATTGCCGATAACCTCACCTGTCACTGCGGTGACATCTCCCTGGATGCTGATGACCGCGATATCCCCTTTATGGCTTGTTGACACTTTAATATCCTTACTCATTCCTGAAGCCTCCGATTAGCAGGTACTGCCGGGTTGTAACTATATATAAATGAACGATTGTCCTTTTCTTTTTATCCGTTGAGATGCATCAGCATTTTAACGTTATTTCCCTGACCCGGAATTTTTTCAAAATAAAACTCATTCACCAGGTTGCTGATAAGGAACACTCCATAACCGCGCCGACAGGGAAAACCGTTGTCACGCACCCTTTTTTGGGGGATTTTTCGGGGATCAATGCCTTCCCCCTCATCGTGTACGATGACCTGGAGTGAATGATTATTCGCTGAAAAGGTAACCCTGACCCGCTTGTTCTGGTCAAACTTGTTGCCATGCTCTATTGCATTGATACATGCTTCGGCAAGGGCTGTCTTCAGGTCCTCAATCCGGTCTTTGCTGAAACCCATCTTCTCCGCAACAGCGACAGCTTTTTCAATTGCTTCTTTTTCTGCCCCGAGAATATTGGGTAAATGCAGTTCGACTAGTTGTTCCATAAAAAAATTCCCGCGTGAAATTTATGGGTAAAACCAATATGTCCTATCTGTCCTGAGCTGTTTTCTCCCGCCTGCATCTGGTCGATCTGCAATATACCAGCAGGGTTTGATTAGTTCACCATTTTTCTCTGATAACAATCAGTTAACTTTTATGACCACAATGGTAAGGTCATCATGCTGCTCTGCTTTGCCTACAAAACGGTTAACATCATCAATCAGTTTCTCCAGAAATATTTCAGCATCCAGACCATTGTTCACTTTTATAACGTCAAGAAAGCGCTCAAAGCCATACATTTTCCCCTTTTTATCCATGGCCTCGACAACACCATCCGTATAAAAAATGACCATGTCTCCGGATCCCAGATGAAGCTTTGTTTCCTGGTAATCTGGATCATCTATGATGCCCAGGGGGAATGCATCACCTTCGGTTTCTATCAGCGTTGCCTCGCCAGTTTCTGCAGAAAGAAGGATAGGCTGGGTCTGTCCGGCACTGCACATGCCTATTGTTTTCTTATCCCGGTCTAATACCGCGTAAAGCAGGGCCACGAACATACCCTTGGCCCTGGTGATATCTTTCTTTATCTGATTGTTGGCCCGTTTCATGATCTCGCCGATCGACAGCTGATCCTCTGAGAGCAGGCGGAATACACTTTTTGAAGCGGTCATGACAAGGGCACCGGATACACTTTTACCTGTAACATCTGCAATGACAAAGCCTGTCTTGCCCTCGTCCATATCAATGAAATCAAAAAAATCACCGCTCACTTCCCGGGCCGGCGTTGAACTGGCTGCAATCTGGTATCCTTCTATCACAGGGCAGGAAGCGGGCAGCATACTCATCTGGACATCCCTGGCAACGGAAAGATCCCTTTCCATGCGCAGTTTACTTAAGACCTCCTTGAAGAGCCTGGAATGTTCAATGGATACAGCACCCAGAAAGGCCAGGGGAGCCTGGAAGAACAGGGGGATCACAACCGGGTACCATGCGTTCCCGGTTTTAAACATAAAGACCGCAAAGGCAAGATAGAGAATACTCAACCCAATTGCATTCAGGGCGCCGATCCTGACAATCGATATACGGCAGGCAATACCAAGCAAGATACCCCAGAGAAAAACAAACAGGGCGTAGGACTTCAAGCCGATCGGTTTTATCTGGTTACCATCCCTGATGTTTGCAAAGACGCTGGCCATGATCTCCACCCCACTGACAAAAATACCGTCTGCAGTGGAAAACACGGTATAAAAACTGTCTTTCCTGTCTGCCAGCATGATTTCTGAGAGCCCGACAAACACGGCCTTGCCTTTGATGTTCAACTCCTTTCCTTCGTATTTGCCGTTCTTAATCTCCAGGGCCTGGTAATAGGGGATGGTCTCTATGGTGCGGGGAGGGCCGTAATAATTGATGTAACGGCTTGTGGGCCCACCGTACATCTCAATAAGAGCTTTCAACAATTGGTAGTCTTTGGGGGCTTGCAGTTCCGGTCTTGTATTTTCCAGTTCCTGGAGCATTTTCTTTTCAAGACCTGGCTCAGCCTGGAATATCCTTTTGATCTCCCTTATTACCTGCTTAAGATTTTTTGCATCGAGGACAGCTGTACCATCCTGTGGCAAATGCCCTGCCTGGCTGGAACCCGTTTTATTCAGCAGCTCTACAAATTTCTCATAGAGAGTCAGCGTGGAAAGCTGGAAAGCAACTACCGGCACTGTCGGCGAATCACCGGCCCCGGTCTGGAAGGTCCAGTAGCGATTCACCTTGAAGGGAATTCTCGGCAGGGTGAAAGGGGCAGTGGCAAGTGCCGAATCTGCCAGGAGATTAAAGGGCTTAACGATTTTAACAATGTTGTGAAAGCCTGCAACTGCCTGGCCATCTTCCGTTGTCGGCAGTTCCCTCGTTACGAGAGGCTCGCATAAGATTACGTTATCTGACTTTTGAAGCGCCTGGGCAAAAAAATTATCGTCTTCAGCATTCTTCGGTTCAATGAAATGCACGTCAAAGGCAATGACCTCGGCTCCTTCCCTTGTCATATTTTCGGTCAGTTGCGCATGGAGCGACCGCGGCCACTTATCCGGATTGTTGTTGAGATCGAGCTTGTCGGACGACTGCTTGTCTATGCTCACCACAACAACATCAGCAGGTGCCGCCCTGGTTCCCCGCAGTTTGAAAAGCAACCCGAGGCCGGTATCATCCTCGAGATCCATGACAAACTGGAAAGGACTGATTACGAGCCCGAGTAAACCAATGATGAGGCCAAGAATTAAAGCCTTAAGCAGACGGGATTTGGTAAAATAAAAGTTTTTGCTGAAAAAAACGGTAACTTTTTTCTTCAGTTTTTCCATAAAACCCTGGATTCCAGGTGTAAGTATACCAATGAAGGCAGGGTGTTATTACCCTGCCTTCATTGGTTTAAATAGGATTCATGCGATCCACAGTTAACTTCGCATGGTAATTCAAAAGTTTTTATTGCTGCGCACTCCATTCAAGCCAGAATATCGACTCCCGTCAACTATTCCTTCAACTTACTGAAGTAATAATTAAATCAACCACCCTTAATAACCTTCTTAAGGTTATTAAGGACAAGGTGCGGGTGTCCAGCTTGGGATTGCTGGATCATATACACCGATGCAATAATACTTTCCATTGGCATAGCCCCAATATACAATCGGGCTACCCTTGCGAGCGAAGATAGCCTCTCTGCAAAGGGGATCTTCAAGATCACCCATATCCACGATCTGCCCATCAATAAACACCGGAGAATCAGTCTGCGAGGGTAAGGGTTCAGGATTCTGACTGGTGTCAGAACAACTATAAAAATATTTTATGCAGCCGGTCATAGGGTGTTTCTTCGCACAAACAACACCACCTGAATCGCCCAATTGAATTCTTTTGTCCGTTTCGAGAGCGGCAAATTGTGATGGACCGAATCCCGGTCCGATGATACCACCAATCGGACCCTGAAAATCTGATTCACCTGTTGCACATCCTGTTTCAGACCTCGCTGTATCAAAGAGTACGGAAACGGTACCGGTTGTATTTACGTCCGTACAAAAACTGAAATATAAATAATTTTTGCTTGCCCCTGCTACAGGTGTCAGACTTAAAACGATACCATTATAATTACCCTTTCCAAAGGGGGTCGAGACTCCACCCTCACCACGAGGTGCAACATGCTGTGCAGACACTTCAATGGTTTCAGGGGGCAAGGAAGGAATGTATACATGCAGTTTGGTAAGTGCCTGCAGTTCCTTGTCGCCAGCCATGACAATATACTCCCATACCCAATCAGTTGAGCTGTTACATTCGCCCTCTTCTGCCGGCCTGGGGAACTCACCTCCAGCGCTGGCAATTGGCAGGACCGTAAATGTGCCATCTGTACATTCCAAGGGAGGCCCATCTGCTGCTGCAACTCCGCTTGCACCCAACATCATGACCATGATGAGCACAGCCGTAGACATCAGAATTGTTGATACATTTTTCTTCATCTTTTTTCTCCTCTTTTATTTGTTTTTATGGGTTGCAGTGAAAATTCCCTTACCTGTTTTCCCCATCGGTTCACCTCCTTTCATTATTCTGAATAACTAAGGAATCGCCAGTGTGAGTCTGACAAAGAAGAATCTATCCGGTATTATGCGGGGGTTATCCCGGTCAGTATCAAAATACTTAAATTCTTCGTCAAACAAATTTTTCGCCCCCATCGAAATCACACCATACCGCTTCGGCAGCCGGTAGCTGAGGGCGGCATCAAAAAGCCAGAAATCATCTTCGCCGGGGACAAAATCTCCACCAATTCCATATCGCTCAAAATCGCCCTTCTGGTCTACAAAGGTCCCGTTCAGTGAGGCACTGAGGCCGGAGGCATGGAAAAGATTTATTCCCAATAGGAGATAATTTGTCTCAACGGATAATGCCCCGTCACTCAAGCGTGTATCCCTGTTGAACTCCTCATATACGTATTCCCCGCTAAGCCCAAGCCAGTTAAGCGGCGCCCAAAGGAGATAGGCACGGATCAGCTTTTCCTCCCAGTCCAGATCTGTTGCGGAACTCAAGAACGGAACTTCCAGATCCCTCTTGGAAAATTCCGCACCGCCATAAATGTCCTTTGAGAATTTCTGATCAACAGCACCTGCATAGCGTCTTGATTCTGTACCATCTGCGTCATCAAAGAACTGGTTGAACCCCGCCACCTGGGTCGGCTCCAGGGTTTGGTCTGTAATCAGTGTCCTTTTCAAGACTCTGAAGGCAGCAGCACGCAAGGTCGTGCCTGGAAGAGGATTCCAGGTTATTCCTAATTTTGGATTGAACTGGTCCACGTCAGGCTGCTCAGAACTCTCACTATTCAGGAAATCACCACTTCCACCCAGTGTGAGCGTCACATCTCTCGGCAGGTAAAGATAGGAATAGAGATAAAGGTTCGTATGTTTGGCACTTAAATCTGATGAAGTTGATGATATTCCACTGAGAAAAGGATTCAGAGCCCATGATGGTGGGAGGAAAGGCGGAGGAGGCGGGGGCGGCACGAAATCATAGATATCAATGTCCAGGGTATAAGTTCTCTGTTGATCAATGTCAAAATATCCGGCACCGGTAACGAAATTGACTCTTTCCGAGCGAAACAGATGCTGAAGTTCGCCACTATATGACTTTTCATCATACTTGTTTTCTTCCAGGTTTATAACAACAGGAGGAGCCCCTCCGGGTTCCGTTCTTTGTGTAAAATCTTTGTCTTGATGAGTAAAATTTGCAATGAGCTGTGATGCCGGTGAAAAGGTATGCCGCATACCAAGCCGAATTACATCTTTTTGCTCCTCTTCGCTAAAATCAGTCAGATAATCATCCGGTTCAAACCGCAGCTGCAGAAAGCCCCTGTCGCTGTCCCTGTTTCTGTATTCCAGCTGAACGCTTGTTTTGGGCGAAAAAGCATATTGGGTAAAAATGTTGACTAATTGTTCTTCCTGATCGTTGTTTTCCCGAAAGCCGTCTGTTTCAAATCGGCTTAAACCAAAACTGTAGGATAAGTTTTTAGCGATTCCCGAGACAACACCTTCGCCACCGCTTGTATTATTCCCACCCAGAACGCTGCTGGCCTGTGCCGTAATCTGGTCACGGAAGAACAGGGGATTGAATTCATTAAAGGAGGCGTCCGCTGCACCACCCGCACTGATAAGAAAGAGGTTGCTTTCCGCCAGTTGCGGCTGAATAGGGGTGATATTGATAGGCTGCAGCAACTGGGACTGCAGAAGCTCACTTACCCTGGCAATCTCATGGCGCGGCAGTGCTGAATAGGAATCTGCCAGGAAACGGTGGGCCGAATAGTTGGTCGGGTCGGTATTGACTGAATTGTATCCTTCGACCAGGGCGCGCTGCTGAAAGCCAAGGTCACTGTAAATCCTTGCCAGGCTTGCACTCCGTGCCGCAAGATCTGAATCTAGCATGAGTTTTGAGCGGTACACTGCCCTGTTGTCATTCAACTCGATAGCCGTCTGCAGGTCATGCAGGGCTTCCACCGGCTGGTTGATGGTTTGCTTGCGGATGGCATCATAAAACCACGGTGTCGGATCCTTTGGATCAAGCTCCTTGGCAATGGCATACTCGCGTCCGTCCAGATCCGTACGCTTTTCCTCGTAATAGGCCTTGCCCAGGTAGCTGCGGATCAGGGAGCTGTTTGAATCCAGGCTCGCTCCAATCTCAATATCCCTTCTGCCATCCTGGAGCTCTCCATCCCGGATTTTCGCAAGTCCCAGTCCCAGTCGTGGCAGGGAGTCGGCCTGGTCTAGTTCGATGGCCTTATTAAAAGCAGCCCTTGCCGCAGCGGTTTTTACCTGGGTAAGATAGGCAAATCCTAGGACCGTCTGTGTTCGTGAAAGGTTCGGATTTATTGCTACAGCCTTCTGGGCTGCTTCAAGGGCTTTATCCAGATCACCGAAGGAAGAATGGAGCTCAGCAAGCCTTGCCCAGGCCAGCGCGTTTTCCGGCTCGGCAGTGACTGCTTCTTCAAGGCTTGCCCGGGCCCCTTCAAGGTCGAAATTGGCCTGCTGCGCATAGGACCGGGCTATCAGTGCTGTCGCGGAACCAGGAGCTGCTGCAACAGCCTTGTCCGCCAGAGTAAGCGCCTCGGCTTTTTCGTTCTGCACCACGGCAATAATGACCTGCAGGGAAAGTGCTCCGCTGTTTGCCGCATCAGCATTTAACGCCTGCCCGATCTTGCTGCCTGCCTCCTCTACCCTTCCCACGGAAAGGAGCTGCGCAGCCTGGTTGACCATAGAATCGGGTCCGGGACCATCAAGCACCGGGGGATAATGCAGGGCCCAGCGTACCGCATCGCGCGGCTGCACCACAACCTCCAATACCGGGGCCTTGCCTGCTTCTGCCACCGCAGACTGACCGCTGGTAAGCGGAAGGCTGCCTGCCTCGTTTAATGCCAGGACCTTTCCTTCAAACACTGATATAAAAGTCCTGTTGTCAGCAACCTTTATGAAGAATTCCGTCCCTTCCACACCGGCGTTTACAAACCCGGTCCGCACTTCCAGGTTCCTGGGAAGTCGGCTGAAGAAATGTGCTGCACCCTCAAGGAAATCAAGCTTTGCTGCACTATTAAAAAGATCTCCAAAAGCGGAACTCTCTTCCTCGATTCCTGCCAGGGTGATGGTTGTATTCTGATCAAGCCGGAGAAGCGGCTGGTTGGCAAAGGAGAGATCAGCCCGGCTTTCCTCCAGTACCCTGATCTGGTCGCCAGCACAGAAGGTCTCATCAAGCTGCACCTGCTGCCACTGGGCTTCACCTGCTCTTTTTACCTCAACCATGCCCTCGACCGAGACAGCTTTGGCAACCCACTTTTCGCAGGTTTGCGCCGAGATATTGACTGGTGCAACAGCCATTATTATAAAGCATAGAAAGAATGGCAAAAGCAGATGGGTTATGACAATATGCCTTTTAAATACTGCCCGAAAAATTGAGTTTATAAAGTATTGCGGTTTCTTTATGCAGCGCTCTTTGCTTTTCATAATCCCCTTTTCTCCCTCCAGTGTTTTGCTCAAAAATAAATTTTCCCCTTGACCCAATATCTTCAGACAGGCGCACCTGCACATGCACCTTTTCAGCTGACAGCCAAGCAGTTCAAAAAGTAATCAGATAAGAAGAACTGAGGATTTGCGTGAAGATAAATGACTGCCAGTAAGTATTTTGAGTTTGTTAAAAAAATCAGGGGATCGCACTATCGGAGAAACTTGGATATTGGTCTGGAGTAAAAAAGGGAATGTAATTGGTAAGATTTTGATATCATGATTCACTCCGCCAATATTATCAAAAGTTAGCGGATGCAATGGCATGACATGAAAGTGATTGCATTGCCCACTCGTCGGCAATGCATCATCAAATTCTTGAGAGGATTTACAGTCAACTGGATAGGAAGAACTAAGGACGTGGCTGATATTATGGTTTTCCGCGTATACTTTTCCAGATTCGATACTGTACATCTGCTTTGAAGTGCTCGAGAACACAACAAAATAAAGACCTAATATGAAGAAGATGACAAATCTTTTCATATAAAACCGGTTTGTCAATACAGGCTGCTTTACAGAAAGCACCCCATTAACGATCTTGATTGTATCTTATGACTAGTTTCAGCATAAAATCATAAAATACAATCACCGACTGAATTATAATGCAAATATATTATATAAATGCCTTATATCTCTCGTTTTGTCAAGGATTTTCTCGTGCCACAATGTGGCACTAATACCTGACAAGACTGATATGTCAATTAGAACGTATTTTTATATCAAAACTTCATTATAACAAAAAAACAATTGTACTTTGGTACTAGACTGATAAAAAAATCCAGATATAGATCGCCCCAAAAAACAGGATAGGCAGCCACTTCAAGAATCCAGCTATTACACTGTTTTCTTTTGCCTGATGCTTTCTTACCAGTATATGCAAAAAGAGTCCTGACAGGGTCATGCCTGCCAGCAGAACGGCAACCTGCCAGAACTTGACAATACCCGGTGAGGCAGTGACACTGAGAAAATCAAGATTAATGCCGATCTGCCTTCCCAGCACAGGGAAAAATGAACCGAGACGGGTAAGCAGCGGCTTCAGCTGGTAGACAAATTCAAAGGCAAAGGCAAGGGGTATGATAACATGACTGAAGAGCTCAGCTTTTTTAACGCCGCCATTCTTCAAGGGTCCAAATGAGATATTGCCCGCTGCCTGCATGAAACCAAAAGAGACACCTATGCATATTATGAGGACCAGGGCATAGAGAAGCCAGGTCGAGTGCGTATTGGCTTCCTGGGTTTGCAAAAAGGTGCTGTGTTCAATTCCGCGGAACAGTTGTGTGCCAAGAATTACCGGCACAAATATGGTGGTCACCTTTTCGGGTTTTAATGCGGCCCACAGCTCATGGCCGGGCATACGCAGATTCAATGCCGGAGAATCATTCGGGCATGTCTTGACGCAATTCCCGCACAAAATACAATCCTGGTTCGAACTCAGTGAGAAAGGCCCCTGGTACAGGGGGCACCCCCTTGTCGTTTCATTGCCCTTGTAACAGGAGTTGTCTTTACAGGTGCTGTTGCAGATACTGCTGTTGGAACGCCACTCAATTATGGAACATCCTGAAAAAATTGCCGCAAGCCGGCCCAGGGGACACAGATACCTACACCAGAGCCGACGCTCATAAAAAATGCCGGAAAGAATCGCAAAAGTGACGATGGACAGCAGCAGTAAACCAGTGGCCACGGGCGAATAGGGCATCTTTGAAGCTGCTTCCGCCCATATGATTACTGCCAGGCCGAGTGCACTCAGGTAGATGCCCTGGTTGCGGATAAAAGCCGGGACCTTGAACTTCTTTTTACCCACCCGGTTCAAGAGGTCGTTAACAGCCCCCATGGGACAAACGGAACACCAGATGCGGGCGCCCACAAGCCAGCTTATGGTGAGCATCGGCCACCACAGGGCCCAGACAAGCAAAACCGAGACATTACTATCGGGTGACCTGCTCCCGAGAAAGGCCAGGATAAAAATAAGGCTGAAGACAGAAGCTGTTACAATCTGCAGCCCAAGGGGATAGAAACTGCTCTTGAAAATTGCTTTGATCCTGGCGAATTGCAGGAGATTGATCGTATATTTCCCTTCCGGCGGAGCTATTCCGATGAATATATCTTCCGGCATGAGGTATTCGCCCTGGGCCAGGTTAATCGCCCTGCGGATAACGATCTGCAGCTCATCCATGTTGCCGGGCCAGTTATACTCCATGATCCGCTGATAAGCCTCAGGAGAAATTCCCTTGATGAGCTTTCTGTCAGGCGTCTTGAAGCATTCCATGATAATGAGGAAATCCACCAGGAGACGCAAATCGCTTTTGCGCTTCTTTATAGGCGGGACCGTCATTTCATTGCTTTGCAGCAGCTTCAGGAGCTCTTCGTCAAAGAGTCCTTCCATGGTCAACGAGGCGAGATCCTTTGACGTGGTTGCAATAATTTTGGCAGAGGAGGCAATGGGCCTCTGGCCGCCAACCGTTTCAAATGTGCCATGCTGGAGAAAATCAAGAAGTTTCTGCTGTACGCCCCTGGTCAGCTTATCCACATTTTCGATGACAACTGTTCCTGTCCTGCATATCTGCAGTAAGCCGAGCCCCCTGCTCCGGGAAACAGCGAATGCGCCCTTTTCAAAACCAAAAAGAACACTGCTCTGCGCCATTTCCAGCTGCAGGGTGTCCGAGTCTGTATCGTGAATGGCTCCGTACCCCTCGATGGTTATATCCTCTGCATCCATAGAAAGAAATGGAGCTGAGGCGCGTTCACTGTTTTTATGGATTGTCCCGGCAACAACAAGCTTTTCCGTGCCGGGCTCACCCCGGACCAGGACCGGCAGCTCGTCCTCCGCTGCCTCGTGAATCTTTTTCCGCAGGTTATTTATAGTTCGTGTCTGGCCTATAAGATCAGGCAGAGAGAGTTCACTTTCCTGGCTGACGAACTGCTGGTAAGCCTGTTCATTTTCATATGCCTTTACAATCTCTTCGTCCTTGCGGTTAAGACGGCTGGCAAAACCTTTTATAAGCGCCAGGGAAATGTCAGGATGCATTTCGATCAGGCTGTTAAATTCTTTTTTGGTAAACACGAGCAGACTCGTTGGCTTGACCGTGCTCGCTGAGGCGGAATGGGGTTCTCCGGTCAGGAGAGCAACTTCTCCGAACCCCTCCCCTTCTTGCAGATATGCTATGATGTTGTACGGTTGGTTGTCAGAAGAAGATCTATAAATCTTCACTGATCCGGAAATTACAATATAGTAATTTTCCGGTTCTTCATTCTGGCTGAAGATGACACTGTCTTCAGGAAGTACTTTAAACTTCGCCCGGGAAAGCGTTTTCTTTAAAACCTCCGTTGAAATGTTCTGAAAGAGTACTGAGGAGGAGAGGACATTCAGGTACATATGGGAAGTTACATTATCTATATCCCCCTGTGAGACTGAATGTGAATCGGTGAGTACAGCACCAAGTGGTTTGAAAACACCCTTGCTTTTGAGTTCTGCCTGTTCCTGCAAAGCTCTGTCCAGCAGCGACTCATCGCAGATATTGTTTTCTATCAGATATTCACCGAGTTTTTTCATATTTATTTCCTCAGGAATATTACACGGCACCTGCTTGTTGCTTTGAAGGATGTCTCTTTTCCAGAACTGCCTGCATTTTTAAACGGAAATAAACCCAGAGGAGAACCATAGCCATCAGGCCGTCAAAAAAGGCTGCCAGATATATCATAAACGGTGCATTTGTATATGCAGCATTGGAGACAAGAAAAAGCACGGCAACAATCTTGGAAACAATAACGAGCAGGACAAGGCTATAGAAGGTTTTGAGATTGAACAGGGGATATAAATAAAAAAGACCTGCCAGGAAAAGAAAGGTTCCTGACTGACGGACAAAGAAAAGATTCTCAACACTGGCAGCAAAAAATACCCTGTAAAAAAAGTCCGTAAAAAAATATATAATGAGACCAAGCAGGATACTATGCATGCCGACGAGGAACAATACGAAAGCCGGCCAGAATAGATCTTTACCATGTCCTGAATTCATCTTTTTCTCTCAATTATTTGTGGAAGGAATACACTATTAAAAAAGGTTTTAACTATTTAATTGTATTAATGGATCATAAGTTATATAGGCCCTTGCCCATTCGATATTTACAAAAAAATGGGGAAAAAACAAGGTAACAAACTAAAAATATTACCCAAATTGATTTATTCCTAAAAAGCAAAATACAAATAATAACAATGCCATATTTATTAACTCATATTATTTCATATATTTACCCGTCCCCATATTTAATGTCAACAAGATTGGAGTGCTACATTGTGGTAGTTGATGCCGTCTTTTGGGTGGTCAGAACCAAATAATCTTTGACATAAACTTAAAAGTTGCAGAATAAACCTGTTTTATTAAAAATAGAAAACGGGTTGAGAATTTATGCACAATGGAAGATGGTTCAAAATTCCTCAAAATTCGAATATTTGCTTAAAGTAATTAAATATGACCGCGATTACTCTTCAGCCGATCGGTATCCTGCACTGCAATCTGCAAACCAGGGAAGAGACCCCCAAGAACTATGATGAATCAGAGCATGCAGGTACCATTGAGATCTTTCCCCAGTTCCATGCCGGACTTGAGGGCATCCGCAAGGGGGATTCCATAGTTGTGCTTTTCTGGCTGGACAGAGCTGACCGAACCGTGTTGCGTGTGCATCCGCGGGGTGACAGATCAAGGCAGAAGCGAGGTGTCTTTTCTACGCGAAGCCCGGTACGCCCCAACCCGATTGCCATATCAGAGTTGCTCGTCGAAGACATCAAAGACAATATAATAAGTGTAAAAAACCTCGATATACTCGATCGCACCCCGGTAATTGACATCAAAAAGAAAATCTGCCCGGAGACTGTAAGGAGATAAACGCATCAGAAAGTTGCGGCACCGGAAGTCCGGGAAAGCGAACAGGAAATCTATATACAAAGAGTTCAAGGCGCAGCATTGTTCCAACTAGAAAAACGCTTAAAATATCGGAACAGAAGGTAATTAAGCTTCCCGGCTATGATATTTTCATTCTATAACCGGTTGCAATTCCGAACTGTTATGCTGCCGGGGTATGGCAGATGTTTCGAAGAAGTAATTCTTCCTCTTCGCCGAAACCTTATAAACAAATTTAAATAAAAAAAGGCCCCGCTTGGGGCCCTTTTATACAAACATCAAAAATGCTGCTTAAAGAAAAATAAACCGTGGCTTCAAAAAATATCTTAGCTCCAGGGATTATTTCTTTCCGTGACCTTCCAGGTATTATTAACCATTTCAAGGATAATGGTTTCATCAGTTGGAATGGTCATATTGTTATTCTCCTGGGTCATGATGTAGCTGCCTGACACGGAAACTTTGATAACCTTGCTCGGCTGATCATTGACATATGCATCTTTCTCACCGACAACCGCTATCTGCAAGTTGGAAAAATCAAAAGTAGCCTGCTGCAGTTTTTCAAGTTCGCCGGAAGCTGCCTTTTCATCAATTGCTTTCTGGACGGCTGCAGCCACGGTTGGCTGTTCATCGGCCACGTAAAACTTAACAAGAGAACTGTCAACCATGATGCCATGCTTGGCAATATAATCCTGGATCAGGGCTTTCGGGGCCTGAACCTGGGCCGGACCCGCAGAACTCCCGCCTCCACAATTTATGATACCTCCAGCCAAAATCAGTGCCAATACCGCGTACAGTAAAACCTTTGTGCCATTCAATACTCTGCTCGTTTTCACTTCTAACTCCTTTTTCATCTGAATTTAAGTCAATTGACAGGCCAATTGACCATACGTTATTAAATGAGAATCATTATTAACTTTTATACTAATCATAGAATGCTGCATTATGCAAGAAAAAGCTATAAGGGAAACCCCTGAAAACAGGGCACCAAATACCTTGTTTTTGTCGGGCAAGAATGCAGAATCAGGAAAACATGGTTGTGCTTATATCAATAAATTTGTGTATGCCTGTGATGGCGTTTTCCATTTTATAAAGAAAAATCTGAGGGCACATGACATCTTCAAGATTCTGGATGATGGTTGGTGTCCAGGCCGGGATCGCAAAAGTGTTGCTGATGACCAAGGCATCGGAATCCAGCTCCCTGGCAAGTTTCGGAGAGAGTCTTGTCATTGCCCCGGGGTAGAGATAACATACTACCAGGGAGGCTTTTGACAAATTGTCCTTCAAAAAATTGCGCCTGACTATCTTTAGATTCCGAGGCCCCAAAAGCAGGGCACGCAGTTTTAAAAACAACCAGGGCACAGGCGAAAGCTCATACGCAACGATGGTTGCGCCGGGGCAGCGCCTGGCAAGTGGAAAGGCCAATGCTCCCCAGCCTGCACCCAGTTCATAAATGAAACCTTCCATATCCGGCTCCACTGTTTGAATAATCTTTCTTCTGGACTTAAAAGTGCTGGAAACCGGAGAAATCCCGGTAATCAGCGAGTACAGCAGACTCACAAAAATACCGATTATAACAAATGCAAGTACGAAGTAATCAAAAAGCATATTTCTCTTACGGCAGTAAAGAATTTAATATTCTATTTTATTGAAAACGCCTGAGTGATTCAGTGATTCACTCTCAGTCTGCTGGATAACCCGTAAAAGAGCTATAGGTGATATACCGTAAATTGGGCTTCGCAATCCCTTGTTTTGATGTTTCGCAGGGATCACAGATAGGCTGCCATGTATTTATCTACCGGTACCAAGGGAAAACTGATTTAAGCAACAATAAAGACGGCATCTTTTTGTTTGCCGCCTTTTCAAAATATCCTGATGTTTAAATAACCACCGGGAATCGCAATTCTTCTTGAAAGAAAAAAGTCCCGATGATGGAATGCAAAGTAGCTCAAGGGCCAACTTGCCATTTAAATAGCTAACGATCAGTAAATGACATTGTAGTAATCAATTACCGGTGCTTCAGTAAATAATTTAGCAACCTTATCCAGTTGTCCTGTAAGATACCCGCTTTTGTCGCCGGAAATCATATCTTCTTCTGTTTTCCAGATAGTCGTGGCTATAAACTTCCCTGTCTGCGGGTTAGAAAAAAGATTGGCTCCTCTGAATCCCTCTTGTTCTCTGGCGGCAGGAATTATAGCATCCGTGAATATGGCAAAAGCCTCCTCTTGTTTTTGGGGATCAACCCTACCCATAATTATGCGAGAAAAATACATTGCCTCCTCCCTACTTTTATTTGTTGGCAAACCCTCGGCTCCATGTTTCTGCCAGGAATAACCGTTCCTCTCGAAAGTTACCCGGGACCATGTATTCGCTCAGTATTGACTTGTCCCCTAACCGGGACTCCTTGCCGAGAGTAGCCGCACAGCCCTGCCAAGTTTCCGGATCCAGAAAATTCATTTTCTGCTCACAACAATAATGATCGATTATGTCCTCCCATATCTGAATATATTCCTTTCCTATAATGAATCTCTGTAGCGACTGTCAACAAAATGGCTGATCCGGTAAAAAATTTTCTTAACAATTTCTTCAGATGATATCATTTTATGCATTACGGATTTTACCTTCAAAAGTCAAGCTGCCTGCTGATCCTTCAAAACTGTTTGGTGGATTGTTCAATTGGTTAGGGTTTCCACAACACATCGATACTTAAGCAAAAAATAATAAAGTTTCAATTCTATCAAGATATCAAAAACTTAGATGCTTTCCTTTGTGGCTCTTTTTTTCTGTCTCAAAATGAGTTGGTCTGAAAATCATTCTAAAGAGAATCTTTGTTTTCTAGTACCAAGGTACAATTGAAATACGTCATTGAATCATATAAATATATATATTGGATTTGACTGTAGTGTGATTATGCCCTAACCAACTAAGAGAGTTTCCCATGAACCAACATGCCACGGAAAATGTTATGTCTGCCCAGGATATTTTGAGAACGGAGATCCTTGTTAATCAGGCCCTGATAGACATTCTGATTGCCAAGAAAGTAATCACCGAGGAAGAATTGGTGGAAAGCATTCAAAACATAAAACGGGAACAAGAAAAATTGTTCAATGAATCAAAAATAGTTTCTCTAAAGCGTTAAAATTGTTTTATGAAAAGAGCAAATATGGCACAATAAATTGTAACGTTTCAATTTGAAAAAAAACTTTTAACGGATGAGGTTGCTGTAAGATTTCTGTCCTATTTCATAAACACGGAGATACACTAAATGACCCTCACCAAAGCTGATCTCATCAACCAGGTTCATTCCTCCAGTTCCAGGCTTACCAAAACCCAAGCTCGTGAATGTGTAGAAACCGTTCTGAAAACAATGAAGGCCGCTCTAGAAAGTGGCGATGATGTTTTACTGACAGGTTTCGGGAAATTCAATGTTAAAGCCAAATCTGCCAGGAAAGGAAGAAATCCCAAAACCGGCGAACCATTGATACTGGCAGCCAGGAAAATTATAACGTTTAAACCAAGTGGAATATTACGTGGAAAAGTAAATGGGAATTAGCAATTTCACAGAAAGAAGGCAGCATGAACGCGCAAGAGTGCAAAGCATTGTTGTCGGGATTCTCAACTCTGATGAAATTGTAGCGACTGGATTAATCAATGATATTTCTCTGGGTGGTGTCAATTTTACTCATGAACTCGGAGCGACACCTGATGCCACTTCGGTCCATTCAATCGATCTCATTGCAGATAGCAATTACCTGAATAATATCCCCTGCGAATTCGCCTGGAATTCTAAAGTGGAAAGAAAACCCTATTCCAGTTCCAAAAATTTAAGGCAGAGCGGGATTCAATTTGTCAAGCTGGCTCCTGACCAGATTTTCCTGCTGAGGCGTTTAATAAACCGCTGTACGTCTCTTGGGATCAAAAACATTACCGCAGACGTCCGCCTGACTTTCAGCAAGTAAACTTTTAACTTTATCTAAATTTAGTCTGCCTGCTGCGGTTCATTTATTTTCGGATAAATTGTCGAATACTCAATGCCTGGGTGACGTTTTCCGTAACGTGATGGTATATCCTGGGTCCAATCACTGGGGATGATCATGGGCAGGGCCAGAAAAAGAACAAATATGATGCGCCTCCCCCATAGGCCGTTCTCACGTGCGTCACCGGGCACTTTTTCTCTGAACGGAGAATAAATTGTACTGGTCCTGCTCCTCCTGTTGCGATAAAACAGGAATAGCATGGAGACGCCGATAAGTGTCATGAGAATGTTAAACTCCTGGCCCGGGGGCAAACCGAAAAAATCAGTCCGATATTCCCTAAAAAAATCAACGAATATTCTCAGGAAGCCATACCATAAAATGAAATGGGCCGTCATAACGCCCCGGGGGGGATCTGTTCTCCGGATCAGGAGTAAAAAGGGGATCAGAAGCAGATTCTTGATGCCGTCATAAAGAACTACCGGGTGGCGGTATCCTTCAAGGTCCGGGAACTGTACACCCCACCACGCATCAGTAATGCTGCCAACAATCTGCCCATCAATGAAATTACCTATCCTTCCTACCCCCATAATGTATGCCCCGGCAATAACCAGCATGTCAGCTGTCTCTAAAAAACTCCGATGGTTGAGCCGGCTGAAAAGGCTAATGCCGATTATGGCGCCGAGAAGAATGCCGTGCGTGGACATACCTCCCAGCCAGACTGCCGGTATGTGCCAGATATGCTTGCCATAATAAGCCCATTCGTAAAAAATTACTTCAACAAGGCGCCCGCCCATGAGAACACCTGCAGCCAGAAAAATGGCGAGATCATACATTTCCTGGTCGGTCATTGCCAACCGGGCACGATTTCTGCGTATCCAAAGGAAAACACCCAGGAAACCGAGTGTATAGCTCAGGCCATACCACCAAAAATAAAAATCACCAATCTTCCCAATGATCGGGTCAATTTCATGGACAAAAGGGCCCATCATCTTCTCTTTATCGAACAGGTTAGGTGTCTTTACTCCACTCTTAATAACGCTTTAAGCAAACCATATATAAACAGAAAGCAGGCTGGGAATATTGCGATTGTACCTGAAACATATAAGGCATAGATAAGTTTATTGGTGCTCGAACCCGACCATTTAAATCCATGGGCACCACTGAAAGCCCTGAAAACCATTGCAATTGTTGATGTCCATACAAAAAATATTGTGAGCCACACAGCAGTTGATAACTGCCATTGGGATAGAACGGGTATATGAATGATAGCGGCAAGCGCAATGAGTAATATGCCTCTCGCACTGCCGCCCGCATGAAGCAAATGCCAGTCAGCTACATTTTTCTTTTTAAGTATAGCCCTATAAAGAAATAATCCACCAAGAAGACTGGTAGTAAGTACCAGTACACCATGGAGTGCAAGATGAATTGGCAACTTGTACATGATAGTGAGCCCTAAAGTGAGATAGCCAATATTCTAAACAGGCCAAACAGCTCACTATGAAATTTACCCCAAATTTAAAATTAAAGCTTGCGCTGATATTATAATTGTTCAACAGGGGATTGCTCTGCGAGTGCTTAGGTATCCAGGTCAAATAAATATACAACTTGGTTATTGATGTCCACACCACCTGGAAACCCAGCGTTTAAGATAAAAAAGTTTCTATTAGGCAACAAACTGAAATTTAATAACTATTCCTGACAATCCTTTTTTGTTGACTCCCCACCTATATATTATTAGCTAATAAAAATCTCGGTCAGATCCCGGGAAAAACAAGTTCTTTTTCTCGGCATTATTTA
>Ga0209536_100003825_pt1 | contig 23950 bp, 22 predicted proteins | sample DeeMarSeWOR28_12_FD_187461 | JGI IMG/M metagenome (GOLD analysis project Ga0209536, IMG submission 187461) | Marine sediment microbial communities from White Oak River estuary, North Carolina - WOR-2-8_12 (SPAdes) (version 2) | ecosystem: Environmental > Aquatic > Marine > Intertidal zone >...
AGGGCCCGGACTACAACGAGCTTCAGCGCGACATCGACTGGGCGCACGCGCGGCTCGAGGCCTACGCGGCGTCGCGGGCAGTTTAATATCCACCCACCCACCCCCACCACGTATGTCGTTATCACTCTCACGCGAGTGAGCAGCGTGCCTCCGCGCTCTTCGCGGCGCTAGGGCTTGGCGGCGCCGTTGGCGCCGGCCCGGACGCCTTCGGCGCCTGTTTGTCCCACCCCACCGCCCCCACGCTATCTCCTACCGTTCCGGCTCGCCCCCCTACTCGTCGGCGGGGAGGGCTGCTTTGGTCCACTCGCCAAGCGCCGCGGCCGCGGCGGCTTGTTCGGCTTCGACTTTGGAGCGGCCTACCCCGGTTGCCACTTGCTCGTCGTTGAGCTCTAGGGCGACCGTGAACTCGCGTTCGTGGTCGGGGCCTTCGCTGCTGAGGATGCGGTAGCTTGGGGTGCCGCCGAGGTTCGCTTGGGCCCACTCTTGCGCCCGCGATTTGGCGTCCCGATGGCCCGGAGCGGCGGTGTGAAGGCGCGGCTCGAAGATGCGGCGCGCGGCTGCAAACGCTGCATCTGCACCACCGTCGGAGAAGATCGCGCCGATGCAGGCTTCGAGTGCGCTCGAGAGCAGCCTCGGCTTCTCGCGCCCACCCGACTTCTCTTCGCCTTTGCCGAGGCGCATCGCGGCACCTAGGCCAATGGCCTTCGCAGCTTCGGCGAGCCCCCTCTCGCTCACGAGGTCTGCACGGCGACGGGTGAGCTCTCCCTCCTTGGCATCGGGAAACTGGACGTACAGCAACGAGGCGGCGACGAGATTCACCACCGCGTCACCCAAGAACTCGAGGCGCTCGTTGTCAGACGAAAGATCCTCGGGGTTCTCGTTCTTGAACGATCGGTGGGTGAGCGCGTCCAGCAGCAGGCTGGTATCGGCGAACGAATAACCGAGTGCGCTGCACAATGCTTCGGTGGCTTCGTCCAATGGCTCGTCCCGGTTCGACATCGGCGCGAACCTACCAGCAAGCCGAGGGGGGATCCATCGACCAGGTGCACGTGGTATATCCGGAAGGTGCAGTTCCCACCCGACGAGTTGCAGACTCGGCGCCTTCGACTGCGACGGCCGACGCTCGATGACGCAGAGGCTGCATTCGAATCGTACGCGAGCGACCCCGCGATCACCCGCTACCTCACCTGGTCCGCACATACGAGCCCGGCTCAGACGCGGGAGCATTTTCAGCAAGCCATCGATGCCTGGGACTTGCGCATGGGACATCGAGCCTGGCTCATGGAGCGCACCAACGACGGCACCTTGCTAGGCACGATCGGTTGTACCGTCTGGTTTCACCGAGTCGAAATGGGTTTTGCGCTCGGCAGCCGGTTTTGGGGCCTGGGCTACATGCCCGAAGCGTTGGCACGTGTGTGCGAAGCCGCGTTCGAAGACCGACGCATCTTTCGCGTGCAAGCACTCTGCGATGCAGAGAACCAGCGTTCTGCGCGCGTCATGGAGAAGGTCGGGATGCAATACGAAGGCCGCCTCAAACGCTACGGCTACCACCCGAATCGAGCCAGCTCGCCCCGTGACTGCCTGATGTACGCCCTGGCCCGCGGCGATTGAATCGAGGATCGAAGGAGCTACACTCGCCGTCCCGATGCGCCTCCTCACTACCGTAGACTCGAGCGCCGCCGCGCAGACGCTCGGTGACGCCCTTTATGCCGATGGCGTTGCAACGACCGTCAAGGAGACTCGTGACGGGGAGTTCGCAGTCTGGGTTCACGACGAAGAACGGATGGATCAGGCAAAGGCGTTTCTCACCGACTTCGATCCCGACGCCTCGCGCTTCGCCGAGATGGCGAAGAAGGCACGCGCCCAGAAGCGCAAGGAGGCCAAGGCCGACGAGGAGATTCGCGCGCGGACAGAGAAGATTCGCGCGCAGATCGGGGCCAAGCAGAACATGCGCATCGGAACGATCACGGGCGGACTCATCGCGATCTGCGTCGTGGTCTTCTTCCTGACCGGGATGGGCGACAACATCGAAGTGGTCCGTCTCTTCACGTTCGTGCCGCTGAATCCCGTGAAGGGGGGCTACATTCCCGGGAACGCGAGCGCCCTCGTCGAGCAACCTTGGCGCTTGGTCACGCCGATGCTGCTGCACTTTGGCTGGCTGCACATTTTCTTCAACATGTGGTGGCTCAAGGATCTCGGCACTGCCATCGAGCGTGTCTTTTCGGCTCGCTATCTGCTGGTCTTCGTGCTCGTCGTGGCCGTGTTCTCGCACAGCCTCGAATACGTGATGTCGGGAGGCCGGATCTTCGGAGGGATGTCCGGGGTGGTCTATGCCTTGTTTGCGTTCATTTGGATTCGCGGCCGCCTCGATCCGAGCTTCCCGTATCGCTTACCGCAGCAACTCGTCACCTTCATGCTCATCTGGCTCGTGCTCGGCTTCACCGGTTGGGTCGGCCACATCGCCAACTGGGTCCACTCCGGCGGCCTGATCGTCGGTGCGGCCTGGGGTGTGCTCTCATCGGGCTGGATACGGCGAAAGCTCTAGCGTACCGAGGGCAGGCTTTTGCGCACTTGGGTCTGCAAGCGTTTGAGATCAGGAAGATTTCGGGGGGGGAGCGTGTCCCGCTCGGAGTCGGTCGATGAGCTTCTGGAGTGCCGCTCTTCCTTCGCGCCGTACCAGTTTCTCGTTGTGGGCGAGCACCGAGGCCGCCGCGGTCTTGGGGGCTTTCCTCGTCTGTAAGGCGCGCAGGTCTAGATCGAATATGTCCGTGTAATGAGGCAGATCTTGCGCGCGGATTTCGTCCAAACGGGCGCGGCGGACCAGTTGGACGGTCGGGTTGGGCGACTGCCGCAAGAAGTGAATCGTGCCGATGGGCTCCAGAGGGTCCGGGTGAAACGAGGCGCTCAGAAAGACATCGGTGCGAAGGGCACCAACCGCGGCACTCCACTTCTCGAACGACTCGGCTCCTGCGTCGAAGAGGGGCACGATGATGAATGCGACCTCGGCTGCCGCATCCCCTGCCCACTCGTCGACGATCGGTCGGAGCTCCGAAGGCTCGCACGGAGCCTTCACGACGACGTGGGCGCGAATACGATCCTCCAAACGAGCTGCTTTGGCCCACGGACAGATCGAAAAGCGCTCGATCACTTCGCGTTGGAATCGCTCCTGCAAACGCAGCGCTTCGTGAACGAGCGCTTCAGCGTCGTTCTGGGAGCTCAAGTCGCGCCCTTCCCGATTCTTCTCGAAAGGTATTCTTCGAGGTGAGGAACGACGCTGAGCTCCAGCGCTTCACCGGGAGTATGAAACTCGGCTTCCACCACCTCGCGATCGTCCACACGAACCTGCGGCGGCTCATCGACCTCGAGCTCGTAGATATCGAGCGTATCCTTGCGATACTCGAAGACATGAGTCCCGTGATATGCGTGAACCAAATGCTTCGGTTGCGCGCGGATTCCCACTTCCTCCTGAAGCTCGCGGGCAGCGGTCGTGCGACGGTCCTCGCGCGATTTCACGTAACCGCCGGGAAGAGTCAGCTGCCGCCGGTACGAGTTCTTGACGAGCAACACGCGCCCGCCATACCAAACCGCGACGAGCGCGCCCGTCGTCTCCGGGCGACGAAGGAACCACAAGAGTCGCAGACCCCAATGCGCCAGCCGATACACCACCCTGATCAACGCGTTGATCATGCCGGCAGGGTATCAAGAAGAACCGCTTCGCGAGAAGTCCCTGACACTAGATCGCGGCGCCCGCCCGTGCCCATGTGCCACGGTGGTAAGCTGCGATTCCGAGCAGCATGCGAATGACGAACGAAATCGGCAGCGCGACCCATATGCCGAACGCGTTCCAGCCGACGACGAAACCCAGGAACCAGCTCAAAGGAACCTGAATCGCCATCGTGCCGACGACGTTGATCATGAGGCTCGTATTGGTTGCGCCAGCACCTCTCAGCATCCCGATCAAGGCGATGTGAACGCCGACGATGGGCATCCCCCAGCCGAGAATGCGCATCCACATCACCGAGTAGCGGCCGAGCTCGGTGGTCACATCCACGTCGAACACTGCGAGGATGGGTCCGGCGCCGACGACGATCGAGAGACCGATCACCGTGCTGATGCTCGTGGAGAGAATCACGCCTCCACGCACGACCTCCCGCGCTTCGGATACCTTGCTGGCGCCCAGCGCGTTCCCAACCATCGCGCCCGTGGCCTGCGAAACACCGAGCGCAGGCACGAACGCGAGTGATTGAATGCGGATTCCGATTCCGTGGGCGGCGACCGCAACCTGAGCGACGCGCGCGAGCATGCCTACGATCGTGAGAAAAGCGACGTTGAGGATGACCATGTCGAGCGCAGCCGGAGCGCCCACGCGAAAGAGATCCCGAGCCAGTGGGCGATCGAGCCGCACGAGACCGAGACGTGCGCGCATTCCCGGAACCAAGTCTCGGCCGAGAATCGAGACGATCAGGGCGACCGCCACCGCTTGCGAGATGACGGTGCCCCATGCGGCCCCGCGAACACCCATCGCTGGGAAGCCGAGCCGCCCGAGGATGAAGCCGTAGTTGAGGACGATGTTCAGCACGTTGCTGAAGAGCGCGACCGTGAACGGCAGCATCGTATTGCCCACCGCACGGAGCGCTGCGGCGAGCAGCAGGTTCAGGTAGAAGAACACGGTGAGGGTGAGCAACGGGCGAAGATAGCTCACGCCCAAGTCCCGCACTCCATCGGCCGCTCCAAGCCATTCCATCGCAATGCCGGCGCCGAGATTGCCGATGATCGCGACGCCGATCGATACCAAATAGGTGAGCATGATGCTCTGCTGCAGCACGTGGTTGATGCGCTCGGTTTCTCGTGCTCCCCACGCGCGCGCGATGAACGCCACCGTTCCGACGGTGAGGCCGAGCATCGCGACCATCAGGAGAAAGACGAGTTGGCTCGCGAAGCCAAGCGCCGTCAGCGCGTCTTCGGCGTCGACCAAACGGCCGCACATGGCCGTGTCGACGGCAAGCGTGATGACGCTCAGCACGTTCAAACCGACGATCGGCATCGCCAGGTCGAAGAGGCGCCGAAAGATCGTGCGGTCGACGCCTGCAGGTGGGCCCGAGGTTGCCTTCATCGGAGCGGATGAGGGTGAATCGGCCCTGCAGGTCACGCCAGGGCTTTCGGGAAAGGTGCTAGTCTGAGAAGCGATGTCTGGCGAGCCGCGAGACTTCGGTCCCTACAGGCTGATTCGTCGTCTGGGTGTGGGCGGAATGGCGGAGACGTTCGAAGCGACCCGCATCGGCGCCGGAGGCTTCGAGCAGCGGGTTTGCCTCAAGCGCGTGCTGCCCGCCTTCAGCGATGACGCGGAGTTCGTGTTGCGCTTCCAGCGCGAGGCCCGGTTGGCTGCGATGCTCCGTCATACGAACATCGTGGGCGTGATCGACGCAGGCCAGATCGAAGGCGCGCACTACATGGCCCTCGAGCTGGTCGACGGTGTCGATCTGCGTTCGTTTCTGAAATCGTGTCCAGAGGGGCGTTTGTCGCCCGGCATCGTCGCGTTGATCGGTGTGGACTTGGCCTATGCGCTCGAGCACGCCCATGGCTCGCTCGTGCATCGTGACATCTCCCCGTCGAACATCCTGTTGAGCCGCTCGGGGGAAGCGAAATTGGCCGATTTCGGTATCGCGAAGGCGATTGACAACGCCCCGGTGACCGCAAGCCGGAGCGCCAACGGAAAGATTCCTTACATGGCCCCGGAGCGCATGCGGGGCGAGTCGGCCGACGCACGGGCAGACCTGTTTTCGCTCGGTGTCGTCATGTTCGAAGCGCTGAGCGGGGTTCGCCCGTTCGATGGCGCACACGACGTGGAGACGATGCAAAAGATCCTCGAAGGCGACCGTCGCTCGCTCTCGCAAACGGCGCCACACGCGCCCGCAGCGCTTCGCGAGGTGATCGAGCGATTGCTCGAGAAGGATGCCGGCGCGCGTATCCAGAGTGCGACCGAGCTGCTCGATGCGCTCGCGCCCGTGGCGCCGCCGCCCTCGGTGCGGCAGGCCTTGGCCGCAACGATCGAGGAACAACGAGGCGGCCCCGAAGCCCGTCTCCACGTGCGTGCCCGTGATGCGGAGCGAGACACGGAGCTCACGCGTGCGCCCCGAATCGTGGCCGAGCCGCCCGAAGTGGAGGCTCCGAAGACTCGCCCGGGGCGGGCTTTGCTGTTCGCGGGTCTCCTCGGGACGGCCACAGCAATCCTGATCCTCGCGTCCCGGCCGGCATCCGAGCCGGCGAGGCCCGAGAGCCAAGCCCTAGTGGCCGATACCCCGGTTGCTGACGCGGTCGCTGACGCTGACACTGACGCTGACACTGGCGCGGACGCTGACGCGGACGCTGTCGCTGTCGCGGACACTGGCGCGGACGCTGACGCTGTCGCTGACACTGGCGCGGACGCTGACACTGGCGCGGACGCTGTCGCTTCAAGGGCTCTGCTCAAGGGCTCGGTGCGCGTGGTGGTGCAGCCCTGGGGCAACGTCTGGATCGACGATCGGTTCTTCGGCCGCGCGCCCATCAAAGCACGGCTCAACAAGGGTCGTCACGTGATCGAAGCAGGGCAAGCGCTGCCATCAGAACGCCGCGTCGTCCGCGTGCGCGCGGGCGCCCGCCAGGAAGTCGAGTTCACGCTGTCGGAAGAGTAACGGCTCGCTACTCGACCACGATCGCGCCGCAGGGGAATTCCGCGCTGAAGGTCACGTCGCCGCTCTTGAACGTGTCGCAGGCGCTGCCGACGAGCTCGATCACGTCATCGACGCCCGGCTTGACTCGCCACCCGTCGGTGTCGGAGCAAGGGAGTGGCTCGCCGTTCAGCTGGACGTCGCTCTCGGGGTCGTTGCAGGCCTTTTCCTTGTCGTCGAAGCGCTTATCCATCTGAATGTCGCAGGAAATGCTCGAAGCGATAATCGTGCGGAACTCGGCCTCGAGGTCCTCGGGATCGGTGCCGATCCAGAACGGTGCGTCCGTCGCGCCAACACCCGCGTTGGCGACGTCTTGAATGTGGGCGCGCGTGCTGGTGTTCGTGAGCGAGCCGACCCAGAGAACATAGAGCTCCATCCCCGCTTCGTGCGCCCTCTGTGCGGCCTGTACGGCCTGATCACGGGGTGGAATCGGCGCCGGCTCCTGGCTGCAAAGCGGATGGCCCCCATCCGGGCATTCACAGGAGTCCGGCTCGCCGTCGGTCGCCAGCACGACGATGGTCGGTCCGTCGGCAGGCGGCGGATCGGCTTGAATCAAGCTCACGAGAGCATCGATGCTGTCGCCCGTCGGTGTGTCGTCCCCGTCTTGACTTGGATACGCGTAGGGGAACACGGCGTCGTTGCCGATCGTTCCCGCGTTATCGAGCGCGAAATCGACCTGTGTCGGGAGTCTCGGGCATGGCGGATTCGCGTCTCCATTCTGTGACGTGTAGGTCGTGAGCCCGAATCGGACGATCGAGTCGAGGTCGGAGACGATGCTGTTGATGGCAATGTGAGCGGCCTGCCATCGGTCGAGATTGTTGCCGAAGCCCGACGTCATCGAGCCGCTCTGATCGACCAGGAACATGACGTTGGGGATGCTGCGCGTGGGCGTGATGCTGACCGACTGGCAAGCGTTGCCGGCCGTGTTCCCCGTTCCACCGGTGCCACCGGTGCTCATGTTGGGTACGCATCGCCCGCGCACGTTGCAGATCGAGTTGTCGTCACAACCCTCGGTCGGCGTGCAGTTCGCGACGCAGCTGCCGCTGTCACAGAAGCTTGCTTCACACTGCACATCCGAGCTGCAGGGCTCGTTGCAGTCCGGGGGAGGATTCTGAAGCGTGGCACAGCTCAGGCTGATGCCGCCCGTCCCGCTGCTGCCGCCGCTCTGAAAGGGCGGTCCGTCCGAGGTGTCCCCCCCACACGCCAAAACCACGAGGCCCGCCAGAGCCACGAGCACGAACCAAACCCAATTACGCATTACGAGCTCCCCCACACAAAAAGCCAGCTATGACGATATTCTACAATGCGTCTGTACAGCATGCAAACGGGTCCCGGTGAACCGTCTGGAAGATTGATCATTGGTTTCAGGGTCTTGGAGACCGTGGGTACAGCGCCAGCTGCGCCATCCTCCCTTACGATGCGGCGCGCAGCAAGAAACCACCCGAATGCGATGGGACGCTGGGAGCGGGCCGCGGCGGCGGCGCCCGCCCCTTTTTTCCTCTAGGAAAGGGCTCGGAAACCTTCGCGAAACAATGGCGGTCCACAGATCCCGCAACCAGCTCTTCGGCGCGGTGCATACCGACCGAGGGTGCAAACCCCGTGGTACACCGCCGACGCCGTCGCTGGTGCCCGGCGACGCGAACATCTTTAGGAGTAGTGAACGATGAGCATCATCAAGGCTGAATACATCTGGATCGACGGCACTGAGCCGACGCCGCTTCTTCGCTCGAAGACGAGAATGCTCGAGGCAAACATCATCGAGAAGGTTCTCGGCGCGATTACCGGCGTTGCCGCGCTTCCGACCTGGGGCTTCGACGGGTCGAGCACCAACCAGGCCACGGGCGACGACTCAGACTGTCAGTTGTTCCCCGTCTTCGCATGTCGTGATCCTCTTCGGGGCGGCGATAACCTCCTGGTTCTCTGCGAAGTCGTCACCCATGGCGGCGCGCCGCACCCGAGCAACACGCGTCGCGCAGCCCAGGAGATCGAGGAGCGCCTCAAGGACCTCGATTGCTGGTACGGCATGGAGCAGGAGTACACGATGATGAAGGACGGCTACCCGCTCGGCTTCCCCGAGGGCGGCTATCCCGGCCCCCAGGGCCCGTACTACTGCGGCGTGGGCGCCCAATACGTGTTCGGCCGCGAAATCGTCGAGGAGCACATGGATGCTTGCATCAAGGCTGGCCTCAAGATCTCCGGCATCAACGCCGAGGTCATGCCGGGCCAATGGGAGTTCCAGATCGGCCCCGCGGGCATCACCGAGGTGGGCGACCACATGTACATGGCGCGCTACCTTCTCGGCCGAATCGCGGAGACCTATGGCGTCGACATCAGCTACGACGCGAAGCCTGCGAAGGGTGACTGGAACGGCGCTGGCTGCCACACCAACTTCAGCACCAAGGCGATGCGTGCAGACGGCGGCCTGAAGATCATCCACGAGTACTGCGAGAGGCTCGGGGAGCCGGATCGCATCGCCAAGCACCTCGCCAACTACGGCCACGGTCTCGAGGAGCGCCTCACCGGTGCTCACGAAACGGCCTCGTACAAGGAGTTCAAGTACGGCGTGTCCGACCGTGGCGCTTCGATTCGTATTCCGATGGCCACGGACCTCGACGGCAAGGGTTACCTCGAAGATCGTCGCCCGTGCGCGAACATCGACCCTTACGTCGTCGCGACCTTGCTCGCCGAAGCCGCCGAGTAAGTCGAGCGCGCAGCCGCAAAGACGCCGCGTTCTTCGGAGCGCGGCGTTTTTCGTTTCTAGAGCGTGAGCACGGCCGCACCTCGGATCGCATCGTGCTTCAGGCGGTCGAGGGCGAGATTGGCCTCCTCTAACGGGAATGTTTCGGTGTGTGTGCGCACCGGTACGGCTGCCGCTTCCTTCAGGAACTCCCGCCCGTCCTCGCGGGTGTTGTTGGCGACGCTCCGAACGACACGCTCGCGATAGAGCAGCTCGTACCGGAGCTCGGGGATGGGGCTCATGTGAATGCCGCCGAGGACGAGCGTGCCCCCCTTTTCGAGATGCGAGAGCGCAGGGGGCACGATCTCCCCTGCCGGCGCGAACACGATGCCGGCGTCGAGCGGGACTGGAGGTCTGTCGACCGCACCCCCGGTCCACGCGGCCCCGAGCTCTTCGGCGAGGGCCTGGTGCCTCTCGCGATCGCGTGTGCAGACATAGACCTCCGCGCCCCGGGCCCTCGCAATCTGAATGGCGACGTGACCCGCTGCCCCAAAGCCGTAAAGCCCGAGACGCGCACCCGCCCAATCCTCGATGCCGGTCTGTCGCAGGCAGCGGTAACCGATGATCCCCGCACACAAGAGGGGTGCGGCTTGGAGGTCCGTGAAGCCGTTCGGGAGTGGATAGGTGAAGCTCGCGGGGGCCACGATGTATTCGGCGAAGCCGCCGTGAACCGTCCACCCGGTGAACTCGGGCGCATCGCAGAGATTTTCGCGATGGCTCGTACAGAACGAGCAGCATCCGCAGGTACGGTTCAGCCAGGCGACCCCCACGCGCTCCCCGATGGCTCGCTCTTCGACGTCGGCACCAAGCCCATCGATCACACCGACGACTTGATGCCCCGGGATGATGGGCGAGCGCTTCGCCTCGAGGTCGCCTTCGACGACATGTAGATCCGTGCGGCAGACGCCGCAGGCATGGACGCGGATCCGCACCTCGCCTGCCGCGGGATCCCCGACTGGCACGTCATCGAGGCGCAACGGGTGAGTCTCGATGGGAGCGGGGGCGTCCAACAGCATCGCTCGCATGCCGCGAGGATACCACTGACGCAGGCACCGATGCTGCTAGAGTATTCCCATGTGGCGCTGGCTCGCCGTCCTCGGCATCCCGGTCATCGGCCCCGCCTTCGTTGGCTGGAAGATCTGGGACGAGATTCGCTCGACGATCAGCGAGGACCCGCAAGTGTGGGAGAGACAGATCCGCGCGTTCGAACGGCAGGAGCGCAAGCAACCCTCGCTGCGAGGCGCGATCGTGTTCACGGGAAGCTCGACCATTCGTTTTTGGCGCCGGCTCGCGGACGACATGGCCCCACTTCCGATCGTCCAGCGCGGCTTCGGCGGTGCGAAGGTGAACGACGTCATCTACTACATGGATCGACTGATCACCCCATGCGAGCCTGCGATGGTCGTGCTCTACATCGGCAGCAACGACCTCCTCGACTTCGGCGGCAACCAGCCGAAGAGCGTCGAGCAGATGCAAACGCTCTACGAGACCCTGTTGAGGGGCCTGCACGCTCGGCTTCCCGACGCGATGATTGCGGTCCTGGCGACCTTCCCCTCGCCCCTGAACGCCCGTCGCGCGGAGCTCATCGAGGCCGTGAACGCGGTAATTGGCGAGATGGCGAAGGACAAACCTTGGTTGGAGCTCCTCGATGGAAACGCCGTACTGAAGACGCCGGGCGGCGAGCCGGATCGATCGCTGTTTCTGTTCGATCGCGTACACCTCAACAAGACCGGCTACGCGAGGTGGGCTGAGGCTCTTCGCCCGCGTTTGACCGAGCTATGGCGACAACAATTGCACTGAACGCCTGGTTCCGATATACGCCTAGACCATCGTGGCACGCGATCTCTACGAGCCCTCGGATCTTGGCGACGGCGGTCGCGGCCGCAGCATTTCCGTCGCGGTGGGCCGCCCTCAGCTTGCCGCGAGCCGCGGCCCCCGTGGGCTCGTCCAGAAGCTGGCCCACAAGACCGACGGCTTTCTCGTCTCGCAGATCGAGAAGCTGCGCCCCTCTGATCTGAAAGAGCCCCCGGAGCTCGTCCGCGATCTCACTGCCTTCGCGTCGAGCGACGATTACCTCGCCTACCGCCACAGCCCGGACCTCTTTGCCGCGCCTGGCCGCATCGACGTCGAGAAGCACTGGCTCGCGCCGCATCGCGTCGGCTTCGCGGAGTGGCGTTGGCAGAGCCGCCACCCTCTCTTCTTCAAGGGTATCAAGCGCGAATACCGGAGCCATCGCGGCAACCAAACGGCACTGCTCCGAACGCTGAATCTTCGTATCAAGGGCATGCCAATGGCAATCCTCGTCAATGGCTTCTCGTCGGGGCACCACTTGATGGAGCGCGTCGCCTGGCCGATGCGGGAGTTCCATCGACTCGGAATCGGCGTGTCGCTCTTCGCGCTGCCGTTCCACGGGCCGCGTGGGCACGCCTTCCCACCGGAGTGGCCGCAGCAGGACACCGCCTTCACGATCGAGGGGTTCCGGCAAGCGATCTGGGATCTGCAGATTGCGATTCGCGCGATGCGCGATGCAGGGGCGAGCCACGTCGGTGTCGTGGGCATGAGCCTCGGTGGCTACACGGCATCGCTTCTGGGGACCGTTACTTCCGACGTTGACTTCATCTTGTCATACATCCCGATCTGCAGCGTGCCCGACGTCATGAACGACAACAACCTCGTGCCCGGCGAGGGCGACATCCAGCGCACCTTGTACGAAGGCTACCGCGAGCAGCTCGTTCCGATCACGCCGGTGTGTCGCACGCCCAAGGTTGCGCCCGAGCGGGTCTCGATCATCTCGGGCGAATTCGATCGTCTCGCTACCGTGCGCCACGGCCAGCGGCTGGCAAACCACTTCGGCGCCGAGCTCGTGACCTTCCCCGGCGGGCACATCCTTCAACATCGGCGTGCCCGAGCCTTCCGTGAAGCGTTGGAAGGCTTTCAGAAGAGGGGTGTGCTACCGCGTCGAGGGTGGATCCGGCAAAAGAGGTAGTCGAGTTCCAGCACGATCCCGCGTTTCTCAGTCGCATCGTGCCGCTCATGGAGCTCTACGGGCGCTACTTCGATTCCGAGGTTCGCGGTGTCGAGCGTCTCCCAGCAGCGGGCCCTGCGCTGCTCGTTGGAAACCACTCGGGCCCGAATAGCGACCCGGACACACCGGCACTCATGGCGGCCTGGTACGCGAAGAACGGGGTGGAGAACCCATTGGTGGTGCTGAGCTACGATCTGATTTTCTCGGTGCCAAAGGCTCGAGACTTCTTCCAGCGCCTGTCCCAGGTACCTGCGAATCAAAGGAACGGCGAAGCCGCACTCGCGCGCGGAGCGGCCGTGCTGGTATATCCGGGGGGCCTCGAAGACATCGCCCGCCCCTGGACGGAGCGCAACAAAATCACGCTCGCAGGCCACAAAGGGTTCATCAAGCTTGCGCTGAAGAACGGCGTCCCCGTGTACCCAATCGTCAGTCACGGCGGCCACGAGTCGAGCATCGTGCTTTCCCGCGGCCGGCGCATCGCCAAGGCATTCGGATTGGAGAAATTCCGCACCTACAGCATGCCGGTGATGTTCACTATTCCCTGGGGGATCGTGATCGGACCGATCCCGTCATGGCCAATTCCCACGAAGGTGACCCTGCAGGTTTGCGAGCCGATGGACTGGAGCTCCTTGACCCCGGAGGATGCGAACGATCCGCAGGTGATTGATCGCTGCTACGCGGAGATCACAGAGCGAATGCAAAACGCGTTGGACGACCTCGCGCGGGAGTTCCCGTATCCCATCTTGACCAGGCTACGCTCGCTCGCTCGCCGGAGTCGCAAAACGTCATGGCAAGCGCAGGCGCGAAGGGCAGAGGTTGGCCGCGCGTCACGCGACCCCGCTCAATAAGACTTGGGCAGCCCCAAGACGTGCTGCGAGATGAAGTTGAGGATCATTTCGCGGCTGACCGGGGCGATGCGCAGGGTGCGAGCCAGGCCCCACAGCGAGACGAGGCCGTACTCTTCGCTCATCCCATTGCCCCCGTGCACTTGAATCGCCGTGTCGACTGCGCGGGTCGCCGCCTCGCCGGCGGCAAACTTCGCCATGTTGGCCGCCTCGCCCGCATCTCTGCCCTGATCGAAGAGCCATGCAGCCTTCATCGTCATCAGGCGCGCGAGCTCGACCTCGATCTTCGCCTCGGCCAATGGATGTGCGATCCCCTGATGGGTGCCGATCGGCTTGCCCCATACGGCCCGCTCGTTTGCGTAGCGGCACGCTTGCTCGAGCGCGTGCAGGGCGGCGCCATTGGCCAACGCAGCGCCCAGGATGCGCTCGGGGTTGAGACCCACGAAGACCTGCGGGAGGCCCTGGCCCTCGTTTCCGAGGATGCGATCGTCGCGCAACCGCACATTGTCGAAGAACAACGTGAACTGCCGGTCTGCACCGGGGATCTGCATCTTGATGAGCGTCTTTTCGAGGCCGGACGCGTTCGCATCGACGATGAACAACGAAAGTCGTCCGCGGCCGTCTTCCGCACCGCCGGTGCGCGCAACGACGAGAATCGCATCAGCGTCGTCCGCGCCCGAGATGTAGTACTTCGTACCCGACAGCACCCAGTCGTCCCCGTCCCGCACCGCAGCGGTTTCGAGCTTGTGGGAGTTCGAGCCCGCGTTCGGCTCCGTGATGGCGAACGCCATTTTCAAATCGCCGGACGCGAGGCCCGGCAGCCAGCGCTCTTTCTGTGCTGCGGTGCCGAACCGAGCGATGACCGTGGCGCAGATCGCCGGAGAGACGAGCAGCAAGAGGAGCGGGCAGCCCGCGGCCGCGAGCTCCTCGCATACGATGGCCAGCTCGTAGATGCCCAAGCCCCCGCCGCCGTACTCCTCGGGCGTGTTGACGCCGATGAAGCCCTGCTTGGCTACTTCCGCCCAGAGCTCGTCGGGCGACTCACCCGCTCTTGCCTTGTCGGTGTAGTAGTCGCGACCGTACTTGCGTCCGATCTCGCGCACCTGCTGGCGGAGCATTTGTTGCTCTTCGGTTTCCACGTACGACATGCGGCCGTTGGTATCACGAAACGCGAGCCGATGTCGGGCTCACCATTGCAGCACCGGCCAGCCTCGCTGCCGGGCCTCCCGGCTCAGGCGCGGGTCCGGGCTCACCACGCGAGGCTCCCCGACCACGCGAAGCATCGGGGCGTCGCTATACGAATCGGTGTAAAAATAGCTCCGCCGAAGATCCACACCGTGGCGCTTCGCCCAGGCACGCGCGCGCTCTACCTTGCCCTCTCCATAACAAAGCGGCGCAATGAAGGAGCCATCGAGCCTCCCGCGCTCATCGGTCGGGAAATCGTTCGAAAGAAAATCGTCGAGCTGCCAGGTGTCGCGAGCGGCTCGCGCAGCGAAGGCGGACGCGCTCGTCAAGAGAACCAGCGTATGGCCGTGCGCTCGGTGCTCGCGAAGCGCGGGCCGGGCGCCCGGCCGGAGGTGGTGCGCGACATCACGGGCGAACCACCTGCGCGTTTCGTGCTCGAGCTCGTCGTATTCGCGCCCCCGATAGTGGGCGAGCGCCTCTTTGTATGCGGTCTCGATATCGATGAGCGAAAGGTGATAGAGCGCATTCCAGAGAAGCACCCGACCAAACTGCTTGAGCGAGATGCTTCGCTTCAGGAGCTCGTGCTTGGCCCAAAGCGTCGAGCTGTTCATGTCGAGCAAGGTGCGATCGAGATCGAAGAACGCCGCGATGCCTCTTTCCACGTTGTATGCTCCGTCAGTCTGAGGCGAAACAATAGAAGCGCCCGGCGCCCTGCCGCTCGGCCAACCCTGCCTCGGTGCAGCCGGTCGTCTCGTGTGCAGAGTTCCAGGAGAGACGATCCGGTCCGCCAATGGTGACGCCGGGTGGCGCCAAATCGCTGTGACCGACCTGGGCCACGTCGTCGTCACTCGACGAGGTCCAGTCGCTACAGGTGCGGCCCGCGAACACCCTACCCTCCATGGTGCTGCCGGTGATGATGTCGTGGTCGGAAAGCGGCACGTAGTCTCCGTTCTCGTCGATGACCAAACCCTCTTCGTCCGGATCGTCCGCGAACCATTCGATCCGAGCGATGCCTTCGGCGTGCAAGGTTTCGACATCGGGCGCGACCTCCTGCAACCGCGCGTTGTACCAAGGGCCGGTTCCGATGCGGTCACGCGCGTCTTCGACCGAAGTGCTCAGGTAGGCACGCCACACCCGGTCGCCCGCTCCAGCGGCGGTCGCGAGCGTCGTGCAGACCTCGTCGGCGCCTGCGAGACCCCCGAGGTCTCCGCCCATCGCGCCGCTACCGACGCTGGTGACGAAGAACGAAAGGCTCGGCCCGGATCCGCCACCCGCGCCGGACTCACCCCCCGACCCGCCAGCACCCGCACTGCCGCCTCCGGCTCCCTCGGCTCCATCACTCGAGCAGCCGGCAGCCATCGTCAGCGCGAGGCACGCAACACGCATCAAACTGAGCTTCATCGGGCTGTCTTAGCACGAGCGGGGTTTGTTGAGGATCGAGATCTCGGCCTGTCGTCGCGAGATTCGCAACTTCGGAGCGAGCTGTTGCATCTGCGTAGATCTCCTGGCTTGATGGCGATGTGGAGTCGACGCCTCCTCAGCTCACGAACGCAGAGATCGCAGACCTGCTGGAGCAGGTCGCCGACCGTCTGGAGGCGCAGCATGCCAACATCTACCGGATCGATGCGTATCGGGCCGGTGCAGCGGTCGTGCGCAATCATCCGACCAGCATTCAGGACTTGGCTCTGACCGAGGGGCGTGCAGGCCTCGATGCGCTTCCGCAGATCGGGTCGAGCCTCTCCGGCTCGATCGACGAGATCGCGCACACCGGCAGGCTGCGCATGCTCGAACGCCTGGATGGCCGGCTCTCACCCGTCGAGCTCTTCAAGACGGTTCCGGGGATCGGAGAGGAGCTCGCCGAACGGATCCATCGAGAGCTCGAGATCGACACGCTCGAGGAGCTCGAGGTCGCCGCCCACGATGGGAGGCTCGACGAGGTGGCCGGGTTCGGCCCGAGGCGATTAGAAGCCGTACGAGACATCCTGGCGGCGATGCTCGCCCGCTCTGCGCGCGGGAGGGCACGGAGGTTCGAGCAATTGCAGCGCGCAGGGGCAGCGATCACGCGCTCCGAGCCCGAGGAAGAAAAGCCCGAAGTCGCCCTACTCCTCGCGATCGATCGCGAGTACAGGGAGAAGGCCGAGGAGGACGCCCTTCCGCGCATCGCGCCGAAGCGAAACAACCCCGAAGGCGCTGCCTGGCTCCCGATCCTCCACAGTTACCGAGACGGTTGGCATTTTACCGCCCTCTTCTCGAACACCGATCGGGCCCATGAGCTCGGCCGCGTGAGAGACTGGGTGGTGATCTACTTCGAGCGCGACGGCCACGAGGGCCAGTGCACCGTCGTCACCGAGTACCGTGGCCCGCTGACGGGAAAGCGAACGATCCGCGGCCGCGAGGACGAAGTCGCCGCCCTCGCAGAATGACCGGCGCACTTACGGCGTCGCGAGCCGGAGGCTCAACACCCAACTCGTAGTCAGCTTGCCCGACGGGAGGCCACGCTGCAGATCGCTCAGCGGCGTGCCGCAGATCGACTTTCTGAAAGACCTGGTGGTCATCCTCGCGGCGGCTGTCGTCGTCGTCGTGCTGCTTCGCCGGCTCGGCGTCCCCGCGATTGCGGGATTCATTCTCACCGGCGTTCTGATCGGACCCACGACGCTCAAGCTGGTCGACGACACGCACCAAGTCGAGGTCCTCGCAGAGGTGGGAGTCGTTCTTCTGCTCTTCGGGATCGGCCTCGAGCTCTCGCTCGAGCGACTTCGTCGCTTGTGGAAAGCCGTCGTGCTCGGTGGCGGCATTCAAGTCACGGTGACCGTCGCGCTCACCGCCCTGGTCGCGCGCTCGTTCGGGCTCTCCCCGGCGGCGTCGGTCTTCGTGGGCTTCGTCGTAGCCGTCTCGAGCACCGCCGTGGTGCTTCGCGGGCTCTCGCGCCGCGGCGAGCTCAACGCCCCTCATGGACGTCTCGCCGTCGGCATTCTGGTATTCCAGGATCTCTGCGTCGTTCCCATGATCCTCGCGGTGCCCTTTCTCGCGGGGAAAGGAGGGTCGAGCGACGCGGCGCTTCGCACCGCCGCCACCGCCGTCCTGGTGCTCGGCGGAGTGCTCGGGGCCGGTGTGACCCTCGTGCCGCGGCTTCTCGCGTTCGTCGCGAAGACTCGGGAGCGCGACCTCTTCGTCCTCACGGTCTTTCTGATTTGCCTCGGCACCGCCTGGTTGCTTTCGCTCGCCGGGATCTCCTTGGCGCTCGGCGCGTTCCTGGCAGGCCTCGTCGTGTCGGGAAGCGAGTTCCGCCATCAAGCCTTGTCGGACCTGATCCCGACGCGTGAAGTCTTTGCGAGCCTCTTCTTTGTCTCGGTCGGCATGCTCCTCGACGTGCCCGATGTGCTCGCGCACTGGCTTCCCATCACCTGGCTTCTGCTCGCGATCGTCGCCGGGAAGTTTGCGATCGTTCTCGGCACCGCTCTCGCTCTACGGTTGCCCCTCAACGTGGCGATTCTGTCTGCTGCGACCCTCAGCCAGGTGGGCGAGTTTTCCTTCGTGCTTCTAAACGCGGCCTCGGGGACCGAGCTGCTCACGGCAACGTTCTCGCACATGTTGCTCGTCGCCATCATCCTTTCGATGCTCCTCACGCCGCTCGCAATCCGGTTCGGGCCGCATCTCGCGAGCGGTGCAGGCAAGGTTTCCTGGCTCAACCGCCGCTTGGGTGCGCCGCCACCCGGCGTCGACGCGCAGGAGCCACACAGCGACCACGTGATCGTTGCGGGCTACGCGATTACCGGGCAGGCGGTGTGCCAGGCGCTTCGTGACGCAGGGGTCCAGTACATCGCGGTGGACATCAACCCGGACAACGTGCGCGAGGCCCGGGCCGCAGGCGATCGGGTCGTTCTCGGCGATGTCACCCAGCACGAGCTCCTCGAGGAGCTCGGCTGCTCGAGCGCCCGCCTCGTCGTCCTGAGCATCAACGATCCGAGGGCCGCAGAGCGAGCCGCACGCACGATCCGCCACGCCGCTCCAGGCGTTCCCATCCTCGCGAGAGCGCAGTACGTGACCGACAAGGACGCCCTCCTCGCGGCGGGGGCCACGACCGTCGTCACGGCCGAGGAGACCGCGAGAGACGCGATCGTGAGCGCGCTTCGCCTGGCTAACGCCTAGGTCCGCGCACCGCCGTCGCGGATCTGAAACGCGTCGACAAACGCACTTTCAGGTTCGGGCGCAGGGCAATGACCACCGTGGCTGCTTGCTGTGGCGACCCTCGCGCACTAGAGGAAGGCGTCGAGGGGTGGTGTCCGACAATCCTAGAGGGCTATTTTCGAGCTACGATCGCCGCGCATTCTTCTGCGAGATGTTCGGCGGCGATGGGAGCCCTGCCAGGCACACGGAAGAGATCCGAGAGCGGATGCGCCTCATGAAGGTTTCGACGCTCCAGCGGCGCGCCCAACAAAGCGATCGTGAGCTCTACAACCTGGGCATCACGTTCACGGTCTATTCCGATCGCAACGCGATCGATCGCGTGCTGCCATTCGACGTAATTCCGAGAGTCATCTCCCGGGACGACTGGCACCACATCGAGCAGGGTTGCATTCAGCGGGTGGCGGCGCTCAACCACTTCCTACACGACCTCTACCACGAGCAACGGATCCTCGAGGACGGTGTCGTGCCCGCGGAGCTCGTCCTGCGAAATCCCAATTACAGGCCGGAGATGAGCGGCCTCGATCTTCCACACGGCACCTACGTCCCCATTTGCGGCATCGACCTGGTACGCGACGGCAAGGGAGTCTTTCGCGTCCTCGAAGACAATGCACGGACCCCCTCCGGGGTTTCGTACGTGGTGGAGAACCGACACCTGATGATGCGTGCCTTTCCCGACCTGACCGACAAGGTGGGGCTGAGGCAGGTTTCCGATTACGGGATGCATCTTCAGAACGCGCTTGCAGAGATCGCGCCGCCTGGTGTCGACGACCCGAAGGTCGTCCTGATGTCGCCTGGAGTCTTCAACTCCGCGTACTTCGAGCACGTGTTTCTGGCGAGGGAGATGGGCATCCCGCTCGTCGAAGGACGCGACCTCGTCGTCGAAGACGATTGCGTTTTCATGAAGACCACCGGTGGCCTACGACGGGTGGACGTGATTTATCGGCGGGTCGATGACGCGTTCCTCGACCCCGAGGAATTCAACCCGGAGAGCCTGCTCGGGGTTCCAGGTTTGTTCCGCGCCTACCGCGCCGGGCGTGTTTCTCTGGCCAATGCGGTGGGCACCGGGGTTGCCGACGACAAAGCCGTCTACGCCTACATGCCGCGGATCGTGCGCTACTACCTCGGCGAGGATCCGATTCTGCAAAACGTCGAAACACATCTTTGCCGCGAGCGCGAGGGCCTCACCTACACGCTCGCGCACCTAAACGAGCTCGTCGTCAAGCCCGTCGGTGAGTCCGGTGGCTACGGTGTCGTCGTCGGTCCAAAGGCGACGCGGGCGGAGCTCGAGGCATGTCGTGCCCGCCTCGAAGAGAACCCGAGCAACTACATCAGCCAGCCCATGATCGATCTCTCCGTCTGCCCGACTCTGATCGATGGATCCATCGAGCCGAGGCACGTCGATCTGCGCCCGTACATCGTCACGGGCAAGAAGAGCTGGGTCTTGCCGGGAGGCCTCACGCGCGTGGCGCTGCGGAAGGGATCTCTGGTCGTCAACTCGTCGCAAGGCGGCGGCACGAAGGATACGTGGGTCCTTGAGTAGTCTTCTCGCAAGGTTTGCTGAAAACAGCTACTGGATGGCGCGGTACATGGAGCGCGCCGAGAACCTCGCACGCATCCTCGAGGTCAACGAGACGTTCGCGCGCGATGAGCGTGGCGCCAACGATTGGCTCCCCATCCTGAAGCTGCACCGCGATGAAGATCCTTTTTTCCATCGGTATGAGAGGGCGACGTCGGAGGGCGTCGTGCGGTTCTACATCATCGATGCCGAGAATCCGAACTCGATCATTTCCTCGGTTCGAGCTGCCCGAGAGAACGCGCGAAGCATTCGGCACCTCACCAGCCTCGAAACCTGGGTTCAGCTCAATGTCTTCTACAACTGGGTCGCCTCGCTGACGACGAGAAACCTGCGCCTGTCGGAGCTAGCCAGGCTGTGCGGGCGCATCAAGGAGGGTGTGCAACTCCACTCCGGGATCGTCACGGGCACCCTCTACCGTGATCAAGTGTGGTCGTTCTACCGCCTCGGGGTGTTCACCGAGCTCGCCGATCAGGTGACCCGCCTCGTCGACATCAAATACCATGCCCTACTGCCTTCCTGGAAGGACGTGGGGTCGCCGGTCGACATCGCACAGTGGAACGCCTTGCTCCGCTCCGCGTCGGCGTATCACGGTTACCGGCGCGTGTTTCCTTCCGGGATGACGCCTACGACCGTGGCTGGATTCATTCTCCTCGACCCCCGCTTCCCCCGGTCTCTGCCGCACTGCGTGAGTCACATCGAAGCCGCGCTCGACGGTCTGCTCGCCGACGACGATCTGAAAGACATCTCCTTTCCGCGCGACTCGCTCGAAGCTCTGAAGGCGCTGACGGCGCGCTCGCCCGACGACGTCATCGCATCGGGGCTCCACGAGTACGTCGACGACGTGCAGGTGGCCCTCCTCGATCTCGGCGCCAAGGTGGCCTCCACCTTCTTCTGATTGGACACGGCGGTCCTATCGACTCAACTGACGTTTCAAGGAGCGCGCTTTGGTGCGTGCCGCGGCTGTCAGGCGTTCGCGGACACATTGCACTCGGCCACCTGCTCCGGCCGGGTAGGCCGTGAGCTTCCAGGTCCAGGCTTCGGTTGCGCCCCATCGATATTTGTAGGGCTCGCTTCCGCGCAGCAAGTCGTAGCTCACATAGCCGCGCTCGATGCCGCGCCTCAGTACTTCGAGATGTAGCGCGGCGCCGGGTCGCAATGCGCTCGCGGAATCATCGAAGCCAGCGGAGTAAAAGTGCATTCGGTCTGCGTGTAAGAGCGTCAGCGTTGCGGCCAGCACTTTGTCTCCATCGACGATGGTATCCATCCAAGCGATTCCCTCATCTGCAAGACCCGGTACCGCGTCGAGAAAAAAGTTTTTGAACGCTTCTGCTTCGAAGCTCGACTCGTTTCCCTTGTCACGCATACGGGCCCGATTCAGCCGCACGAGCTCCCGTGCGAATGAGTCGGCGTCATCGGGTTCAACCGGCCTGAACTCAACGTCGGGATGCTTGACGACCTTCCCATGGTGGCGCCGCACTTGGGAACGGAAGTTGCTGCTGAGACCCGCAAGGTATTCGTCGAGAGACTTCGGTAAGGCAATCACCGGGCAGCTGTGATGTCGCTGTAGCCACGTCGCACGGCCCAGGTTCGTCATGGTTCCCCGGAGCTCGTGGGGAAACCCGCCGCGGCCGCCAAGGCTCGGCATGACCACACGCACGCTGCGATCGACGTGCCGTTCGATCGCGCTGGCCGTCACGAAAGCCAACTCACCTTCCAATTCGGGAGTCCGCAGGCAACCGATATCGTCCGAGCAGTCCTGCCCGTAGCCGCAGACGGTCGTGCACCGAGCGCCGTTCTCTCGAGAAACGAACACCAGAGGCAACACAAAGACGAGCTCGTCGCAGTCGTCTCGACCGCAAATGATTCGGAGCTCATGCGTCCCGGCGAGGTGTTTCAGCCACGCCCTGATCCAGCTCCATGACTGGAATGGGCTGTGCAGCGGATTGAGAGAATGCAGCGTCCGCCACTCCGTTTCCATGTCGTCCAGGTCCTCCAGGGACGTGACGATCTGCCATTTCGAAACACCAGCCATGCGCGCTACCAGGGAAGCTCGACGTCGAGGGAGCCGGCTAGGACCTCGAGCGCTTCGGTCGTCTTTTCGTCTAGGTCGACCGTGCCCGCGCTGAGAGCTTGCTGCCGCTCCCGCCAGCGTATCTCCCCGGGCAAGAGCACACCGTCGTCGTGTCGAAGCACTGCGCTCAGGCTTTCCATTCGGTCGTAGAACGTGTCGAGGGGCATGAGGCGCTCGATATCGATCGCCGCGAAGAAGTGGCCGTTGTCACCGCCCCGCTCGAAGTCGCCGTACATCGAGCGAACGCCATGAGCCACACCCGCTCCGGTCGCCACCCCGCTGAGGATCTCGACCATGACGGCAATGGCGTAGCCCTTCGCACCGCCGAAGGGCAGAAGCGCACCCTGGGCCACTCGCGACGGATCGGTGATCGGTTTGCCGTCGCGGTCGACGGCAACCCCTTCGGGCAAGGTATCGCCCTGCTCGGCGCTCTTGGTGATCTTGGATCCGGAGCTCGCCGCGGTCGCAAGATCGACGATGACGCTGGTGCCATCGCGGAGCGGCGCCGCAAAGGCCAGGGGATTGGTCCCAAGCACCGGTCGGGTGCCGCCGTGAGCTGCCACTTTGGGGAACGAGTTGCTCATGGCCAACCCGAGCATTCCGCGCTCGCTTGCAAGCTGAGCGTAGTAGCCCGCGATCCCCAGGAAGTTGCTGTTGCGTACCAAGACGGCCGCGATACCGGTCGCCCGGGTGCGATCGATCGCAGTCTTCATCGCTAGCCGACCCACGTGATGCCCCATCCCGTTGTTTCCGTCGATGGCCGTCAGGGCCGGAGCCCGGGCCTCGATGACGGGCTCGCAGGGGCATTGAAAAAGACCACTCTGCAGCCGTTTCGACAAGATGGGCAGCCGCCAAACCCCCTGGTTGGGACGGCCGACGGTGTCGGCCCAAACCAACACCTCGGCCACCGAAGCGGCCTGTTCGGCGTCGGCTCCGCCGGCCACCAGCGCCTCGCCAGCGAACCGTGTCAGCGCATCGATCGAAACGGTCGTGGACATGGATCAGCCGGTTTCAGTCCTCGGCATGGGAAGCCCGCTGCCAGCCCCTCACTCGTCTTCTTCGTAGCCCGCGGCGGCGAGGGTCGCATCTACCCAGTCGAGAGAGAAGATGCCGCGCTTGACGGAATCGACATACGTGCGGAGCGCGTCGCGCTGAACATATGCACGCTGGAGCACGTCCTCTGCGAACTCGCGACGGATCACCACTACGCCGGTCGCATCGCCGAGAATCACGTCGCCCGGATTCACCACGATGCCACCGCAACTAATCGCGTGATTGACCTCGCCGGGGCCGCGGTGCAGCGGGCCGACTGGTGTCACGCCGCGCGCGTAGACCGGAAGCCCGACCTCCCGCATGGCCGGCAGGTCGCGCACCATGCCATCGATGACGAAACCTGCGATGCCCAAGCTCTTCGCTTTTTGCGCCACCAGGTCGCCAAGCACCGCGTTCGCGAACGAGCCGCTGCAATCCACCACCAGAACGTCGCCCGGCTCCGCAACGCCAAGCGCTTTGTGCACCATCAAATTGTCTCCCGGGTAGACCTTCACCGTGCACGCGGAGCCGACGATGCTTGCGTTGTTCACCACGTTGTGAATCTCTGAGGACATCGCATACAT
>Ga0209536_100003827_pt1 | contig 23946 bp, 19 predicted proteins | sample DeeMarSeWOR28_12_FD_187461 | JGI IMG/M metagenome (GOLD analysis project Ga0209536, IMG submission 187461) | Marine sediment microbial communities from White Oak River estuary, North Carolina - WOR-2-8_12 (SPAdes) (version 2) | ecosystem: Environmental > Aquatic > Marine > Intertidal zone >...
AGGGTGAACAGGGTATCCAGGGTGATCAAGGTATTCAGGGTGACCAAGGTATTCAAGGTTCCCAGGGTTCTCTAGGAACTAAGGGTGATCAAGGAGACCAAGGTGTCCAAGGTGTCCAGGGTATTCAGGGTGATCAAGGTGTCCAAGGAGATCAAGGTATTCAGGGTGATCAAGGTGTTCAAGGTCTCCAGGGAGCCCAAGGTAGAACTGGTAACCAAGGTGAACAAGGTATTCAAGGTGAACAAGGTATTCAGGGTGGACAAGGTGTTGGCGACCAGGGAACTCAGGGTCTCCAAGGTCCACAAGCTAGTCAGGGTATTCAAGGCGAACAAGGTATCCAGGGGGCGGGAGACCAAGGTATTCAGGGTATCCAAGGCGAAGATGGTCCCCAAGGTCAGCAAGGTATCCAAGGCGACGATGGAGTCCAGGGAGAACAAGGCATCCAAGGCGAAGATGGTCCTCAAGGCGAACAAGGTGTCCAGGGTGTCCAGGGTGATGAAGGTCAACAGGGTGAACAGGGTATCCAGGGTGATCAAGGTATTCAGGGTGACCAAGGTATTCAGGGTGACCAAGGTATCCAGGGTGATAAAGGTGTTCAGGGAGAAAGGGGATCTCAAGGATTAAGAGGTTTCCAAGGCGAACAAGGAGTACAAGGAACTGATGGAGACAGGGGAATCCAGGGCGTCCAAGGTACAGTTGGTGTTAAAGGTAACCAAGGTCAGCAAGGTGTTCAGGGCATCCAGGGCGATCAAGGTGTACAGGGTGATCAAGGTGTTCAAGGTGTTCAGGGTGATCAAGGTGTCCAAGGAGACCAGGGCGTCCAGGGTGATCAAGGTATCCAAGGTGAACAAGGTATTCAAGGTCGTCGTGGTAGAGACCTTATCATTATTGGATCTATCGAGGACGTAACTCTAGGAGGAGTTCTAACAGAAACTTCTGGGGGAGATGCAGGTACTATCGATACGTTCACTGTTACATCTAATACAGGTACGTCTAACTTAGCAGCTGGTAGTTATACCGTACAAGTAGATGGAGACCTTGCTGGTCTCGGAGCAGATTTAAACTTTGATGTAGATGGTGTCGGTAATGTCTCAAACCTTGTCCTGTATCATGGTCTAGGATTTGTAGCAACAGAAACTGTTAGTATTACTGATACTGAATTAGGTGGTGTCGGTGGAACAGTTGCTATTACACTCACTGTAGATTCCACTTTTAATTATGCTAATATTGGCGATTACATTACTAATGAATTTGATGGTTTCCCTAATCCAGCAGCTACTTTTAACCAAGGTGTTATCGATGAACTAACTGGTGATCTCTACATTCTTCAGTTAGATGAAGTTACTTGGTTAAACGTAGGTACTATTAAAGGTTTCCAAGGTCTTCAAGGCATCCAAGGTGATCAAGGTGTTCAAGGTGTTCAGGGTGACCAAGGTATCCAAGGAGACCAAGGTATTCAGGGTGATCAAGGTATCCAAGGAGACCAAGGTCCTCAAGGTGTCCAAGGAGATCAAGGTATCCAGGGTGATCAAGGTATTCAGGGTGATCAAGGTGTCCAGGGTGATCAAGGTGTTCAAGGAGACCAAGGTGTCCAGGGTGTCCAGGGTGATCAAGGAAACAGAGATGGTTTTCCTTATATCTTTAGTAATAATACAAACGTTTTTAATTTACCAGGCACTAACAATGTTAGGTTTGATGGACCATCACCTGCTTCAACACAACTGATTGCTTTTGACAAACAGGATGTAAACACTGTTAATCTTATTGATTACTTCACTAGTTTTGATAATTATGGTATCACTGGTAGTAGAGGTTTCTTAACTCTCCTCCCATACGATAATACTCAAAATGAGTATGCTGTATTCCAGGTAGAAGGTGTTACTAATGTTGGACCAAATGATTATGTAAGAATTGATGTTGTATACATTGATGGTGTTAGTTTCCAACCCGGACAGCAAGTACATGTCACCTTTAGTCCAGCTGGTAACCAAGGTGTTCAAGGTATCCAAGGTGATCAAGGTGTTCAGGGTGACCAAGGTATCCAAGGAGACCAAGGTATTCAGGGTGATCAAGGTATCCAAGGTGATCAAGGTGTTCAGGGTGACCAAGGTATCCAAGGAGACCAAGGTATTCAGGGTGATCAAGGTGTCCAGGGTGATCAAGGTATTCAGGGTGATCAAGGTGTTCAGGGAACACAAGGCACTCAAGGTGATCAAGGCATCCAAGGAGATCAAGGTATTCAGGGTGATCAAGGTGTCCAAGGAGATCAAGGTATCCAGGGTGATGAAGGTCAACAGGGTATCCAGGGAGACCAAGGTATTCAAGGTATTCAAGGCGATACAGGTAAGTCTCTAGTTATTATTGGTTCTGTAGTAGATGTAAACGGAACTATTGCTCAAGATAGAGATGGTGTTGGATTCCCAGCAGCTGCTATCGGACCCAATCAACCAAATAATCTATTAAACTACGAATTTGTTACTAAACCAACTCAGTTCGGTCCACCAGAAGATATAGCACTAGAGAACGAAGGTGTTATCGATATTGCTTCCGGTGACCTATGGGTATATGACGGATCTGGTACTTGGACTAATGTAGGTAATATTAAGGGCGATCAAGGTGTCCAAGGTGTCCAAGGAGATCAAGGTGTTCAAGGAGACCAAGGTGTCCAGGGTGTCCAGGGTGATGAAGGTCAACAGGGTATCCAGGGAGACCAAGGTATTCAAGGTGAACTAGGTGTTCAAGGTCCAACAGGTAACTTTGGTGGTGCCACATTTGACTACACCTTTGATAGCGGAACAACATCTGTAGATCCAGGTTCTGGACGTTTAGCTTTAAACAATGCTACTCAAAATCTCGCTACAGAACTTTATATTAATGAAACTGATGACGCTTCTTCTAGCATCGTTAACTTCTTAACTACAATTGCTTCTTCTACGTCTACTATTAAGGGTCAATTTAGAATTTCTGAAAATGGTAACTCAGCAAGATTTAAGTTCTTCTCTATTGATACTTTAACTGATAACGGAACTTACTGGACTATTGAGTGTGTTTTCCAACAAGAAGCTGGTGCTGACTTTGCTAATGATGATGATGTCTTGATTACCTTTGCCAGAACTGGTGACATTGGTGATACAGGTAACCAAGGAATACAGGGCGATCAAGGCATCCAAGGAGACCAGGGCGTCCAGGGTGATCAGGGTGTTCAAGGTGAACTAGGTAAAGCACTCGATATTATTGGTAACGTAACAGACGCTACAAATGGCGGTGTTCTTGATAAGACAGATCCAGCTGATCAATCAGCTATTAACACTATCATTAATAATGATCTAACGGGTCAAGGTATTACGGCAGTTGCTGGAGATGCTATTATTGACACAGCTACTGGGGATCTCTATATCTTGAGATCTGGTGATTGGGAATTTACATCCAATCTTAGAGGTCAGCAAGGTCTCCAAGGCATCCAAGGAGATCAAGGTATTCAGGGTGATCAAGGTGTCCAAGGAGATCAAGGTATTCAGGGTGACCAAGGTATCCAGGGTGATCAAGGTATCCAAGGCGAAGATGGTCCCCAAGGTCAGCAAGGTATCCAGGGTGATGAAGGTCAACAGGGTGAACAGGGTATCCAAGGCGAAGATGGTCCCCAAGGTCAGCAAGGTATCCAGGGTGATGAAGGTCAACAGGGTATCCAGGGTGATCAAGGTATCCAGGGTGATGAAGGTCAACAGGGTATCCAGGGTGACCAAGGTATTCAGGGTGATCAAGGTGTCCAAGGAGATCAAGGTATCCAGGGTGATGAAGGTCAACAGGGTGAACAGGGTATCCAGGGTGATGAAGGTCCCCAAGGCGAACAAGGTGTCCAGGGTCAGCAAGGTACTGGTGGTGGAGTAGGTTCACAAGGTATCCAAGGTATTCAAGGTCAGCTTGGTGAAACTGGTGCTGGTGGTGCTCAAGGCACCCAAGGTCCTACTGCTAGTGTTCCTGATCAAATTGTTAACATTACTCTTACGCCTGCATTTGATGGTACTCAGACTATATTCACAGTACAAGTTGGTGGCGTTACTCAACTCAATAGTGATATTCAAATCGAGATTGCCAGACTGATGATTTCAGTGGGTGGTATCATTCAAGAACCAGACAATAGTGGATTTGGAGCAGGTGGTACAAGTGGTTTCAGGCTAAATAATAGCAGCGGAGCTCAAGACCTACAAATTATATTTGCTGAGGCACCAGAAACAGATCAAAGCTTCTTTGGTGTTATGTTTAAACAAACAAATTCACCAACTACGGTCTATGCTACTAAAGAAGAGTCATTAGTCAACTCACTCATATTCGGAGTCTAATCTATAAATCATGGCAAGAAGAAAAGAAGAAAACTACGTATTCGACGCTAGTGCCAAGACTGTAAAAATTCCTGGTCACTTAAATCTTAATGACCTACTAACGATTATCAACGTTACTACTAACACGGTAATCTATAGTGTTAGTGAAGAGGGAAAGGGAGCAACCAGGGAACATTCTCACCCACTTCTCGGAACAGATCCAGACTTCCCATGGTCTATTGATGGAGACTGTACATTTCTTTTAGATTATGACACTACTTCAATGAGCGATACGGATGTCTTGCTCATTCTCGTAGAAGACGAAAGAAAAGGTCTAACAGTAAGACCTTATGAAGCTGCCGTTGATAGTATCGAAAGAATTAAAGTATCACAAGGTCAGAACCTAATTGATGCTGACTTTGAATATGGTCTTCAGGAATCCAAATGGCAAAACATTGGTTTTAACACAGGATATCCTTCTTTCTCCGAAGCAACAGGGTTACCTTTAGTTGTTAATAGTGTAGATACTGATGGAGCAAACCCTTCTACTATTACAGTTGTAGTACAAGCAGGACAAGCTTTAGCAGCAGGTACTCCAGTTATTGTTACTGGATTGACTGATGGCGCTGTCTTAGCAGAAGGAGCTTATATTGTAGCAACTTCCAATGGATCTACAACTTTTACGTATACAGCGAAAGCACAAGTAACAGGAACAAATTTAGAAACACCATATACATCTATTAGAGAAGCTTCTCTATTTGATGGTTCTAGTTTAGCTATTGATACTTATCAGGCAGATGCTAGTCCCGGTACAAATGTAACAGCTAGCTTTATTCAACCGCATGGTCTTTTCCCAGGTTCTCCATTCATCTTGATTGATGATAGTGCTGGACAGCAAATTGCCGAAGGTCCATTCTTCGTAAATGAAGTAATTAATTCTACTTCATTTAAGTATGATACTGGAGTAACACAAGACGGATCTTTAGTGACAACTGGATTGTCAGTATATGCTATCACCAATGCTACGTTTACTCATAGACCTTTTGATGGGGGTGTGTTAATTAACTCCTTCTATCCGTTTGCTGGGTTAGAAGCAAAGAGACAAACAAAACGTTATTTCAGATATCAGTCAGGTAAAGGAATTAATTTCTCCACAGGTACATTATTCTGTCCTGTTTATGACGTTTCCTCCGCTACTTATAATGGAACTAATATATCGGTGACTACAGATATCCCCCACGGATTTCAAATAGGTGTTAAGGTAGCTTTATCTGGTATCGATACTACTGGTTATAATTCAGACATTACTGATTATAATTATACTTTGTATGAAGTTACTGGTATTACAGACAGTGATACTTTTACCATTGGAGACTTTGGCGTAGGCGGAGTTAACGATGGATTGAATACCGGTATTCCCACCGGAACTGCAGTTTTGGGTCTTGAACCAAAAGTAGTTGCTCAAGAATGGAGGGGGGCAGCAACTAGGGTTGGTATGTTTGACGATGCCAACGGAGCATACTGGGAATATGACGGAGACAAACTATATGCTGTTCTCAGAAATTCAACAATTCAAATAACTGGAAGAGTAGATCTAACACAGGGTTCGAATGAAATTGTAGGAACTGGCACGAGGTTTGGAGAACAATTTGTAGCAGGAAATAAAGTACTAATTAAAGGTCAAGTCTACGAAATTACAGATGTAGAATCATCAACTGTAATGCATGTTAATCCAGCATATAGAGGAGTTTCAATTAATAATTCCAAGATTAGTGTAATCTCAGAAACTAGAGTACCTTCAGATGTTTTCAATACAGATACTATCAATGGGCATGGTCCTTCTGGATATAATTTACATATTGATAGGCTTCAAATGATGGGTATCCAGTGGAGTTGGTATGGTGCTGGATATGTTGATTTCCAAGTAAGAGGACCATTGGGTGAATGGATTACCGCTCACCGTATGGCAAATGCTAACTTCCAAACTGAAGCTTACATGAGATCTGGTAACTTACCAGCAAGATATGAAATTGTAACTTCGTGTAGACATAGTAAAGTTCTATCTAATCCATCAACAGGAACAGGAACAGGTGTTATTCAAGTAAGGAATGCCGAGAAATTATTCCCACAATCAGGAAAATTATTAATCAAGAGTGTACAGGGTGGACTAGGTTTAGTCAGCGAAATTGTTGACTATAGTGGAATTAGTGGCAATGATGTTACACTAACCGGAAGAGGATCTAGTTATACTCGTTTTGTTAATGGATCAAATAGAACATTTAGTGGTATTACATCAGCTCAAGATCATCCACTAAACAGTTCTGTACAATTTATTGATGCTAATATTGCTCCTCAAATTTCTCACTGGGGTTCTGCCGTAATCATGGATGGTGGATTTACAGAAGATACTGGATTTAGATTTACTACATCTAGATTTGGTGTTACTATTGCTGCCGGTTCATCAGACACAGTTCTACTCTTTAGACCTGCTCCGGCGGTGAGTAACACAATATCCGGAGAAGTAGGAGAAAGAGAATTAATTAATAGATCAAGAGTTAACCTATCCGCACTTGAAATTATTAACATTGGTGTTCCTAGAAGCGTAGGTCAGCAAATTATTATTGAACCTAGAAGTATTGAAGTTACTGGTATTCTAAACCCATCCAATGTTGATCCCACAGCAATATCTTGGTCACCAGCTAATGCTATTCCATATGCCGGTGGTGGTGTTCAAACAGGATACCAACCATCATTCTCTCAATATAATGCCCCAGCAGCATCAACTCTTAATTTAGAGGGAGGAGAGATTCTATTTAAATTCATTACGTCAGATGAAACATCATTCTTTGATGTTTCTAACGTTAAAGAATTACAGAACTCTATTGTTGGTGGAAATGGTTTGTTCCCCAACGGACCAGAGATGATTGGTTTTGTAGTTACAAACAAATCATCGGAGGATACTGTAGTTGATGTTGTATTATCTTGGAAGGAGGCACAGGCATAATGGCTTTAACAAGAGCACAAATATTAAATCAACCAACTGTAGAAGATCCTAATCAGATCAGCGGTGGTTCTATTACTCTAAGGGATACTACAGCTACTCCAGTAGAAATTTCATTTAAAGTAGCAAATACACAATCTGATCCTTATAATATTACATTCCCATCTACTATCGGAACCCCTGGGTTTAGTGGATATGTAATGACGTTTAGTGAATCTAGTGGAGAAATTACAGGATCGTTTGGTCCTGTTGTTGCCACCGCTGCTGGTACGGACGGACAGATTCAGTTTAATAATGCCGGTGTTACGGGTGCTACATCCACCATTGTTTATGATGATACTAATTTAGTATTTGATTTACAGTACGATGGTGCTAACAATCCATCATTTTTGAGATTTAGTGATGATGGAGCATCAAATTATGCTCAGTTCCAAGCACCTGCTGACATCACTAGAGATTATAGTATTACATTACCAGCATTAGTTCCAGGAACTAGTAACAACACAGAAGCAGTTGGTTATGTACTTAAGATTGCCTCTCATAGTGATCAGTCAGTTGTAGGAGCAACAACAGCTGTACTAGAGTGGGGTCCACCATTAACAGGTGATAATGTTTCCCAGGGTCCAGCAGGAAACATCCAAACATCAGACAACACTGGTGGTTTCGAGGATAAAACTGCTGGCAACTATTTAATCTATAACACAAATACATTAAACTTCCAGAATACTGCCGGTGAGATTCAGATCAATGGAGAACTGCTTTTAAATAGCACCACTCTTGGATCTACAGTTTTGAACTCTAGTCTTACTTCTGTAGGAACATTAACTGCTTTGACCGTTAATGCTGGTATTCAAGTCAACAATAGCATCACCACTCCTACAGATACTGACTTACTGTTGTCTCCAAATGGAACAGGTGATGTTATTATTACTGCTGAAGGAGCTGCCGGTAAAGTTGATTTCCAAGATGCTCAAGGCACTCCACGCACTATTGGCGTTACTGTTCCTGCTACTATTGGAACTCTTGGTTATAATATAACTTTACCAGCAGAAGTAACAACTCCAGGTGACATGGTAATGTCATTTGCCAGTGACTACTCTGCTTCCTACATTGATAATAGAAAAACTGTTAATCTTGTTATTGATGGTGGTAACGAAGTTATCCAAAACGAACCACATGGATCGTTAAGATTTGACGGTGCTTATACTATAACTGATTGGTATATTCTTTCTACCTTCCCTTATAATGTTCCAGACTCATTTGATGTTGTTATCACAAAAGGAACGCTTGCCGAATTAACTGCCGGAACAGCTCCAAGTGCTTTCAGTGGAACTTTGTCACTATCAAATGCTAATGCTGCTTCGGGAGTTACTACGGGGTGGGTTAGCAATACAATTGCTGATGGTGATATTTTATACTTCGAAGTTCAAAATCACGCAGCAGCTCCAACAGGAACAGCAATTCAAGCAACTATTAGTCTGACATTAGTACCAACAGCATTGACATAACATGGCGTTTTACGTAGATTTAACTAACGTAGGTGAAAATAATTACAGACTGGTAAGACCAAATGGATTAGTAGATATCCTTGACTTTACTACAACTTCTGGTGGAGTAACTGGTATTGATATTAGAGACCCTATTGATCCGTATCCCCAGTCCGGAACACCGGATTCTACTGGTCCCGATACCACATTTCCTATTACATTTACTGATAATAGTCAACAAATTGTTTATAATGGAAATGGAAACTCAGAACCTACTGTTACTGTTGATTTTGAAAATTTAAATGAAGTGGGCACTGCTCAAGGGGGTCCTGGTTTTCTAGATCTAGGTGCCGGAAATATTAATATCTTTAGAGTTTTTCTTGATATTAGAACCGAGACGGGATTAATTCCAGCTGGCAATAGTAACACTGTAACTTTTTCATTAAATTTAAGAAACCCAGGATCTTTAGTAAACATTGCTTCATCGGGAACTCTTTCATGTACTCCTGCTAGCGGAATTAATACTTACTTTTTTCAAACATCTTTAGCTGCAGGAGTCACTGGTGGATATTACGGTCCTAACGTACAGTTAAATATTACTCAATTGAGTGGTGGTGCTGGTGGATCAAAAAACAGGAGAAATTATTTAAACATCTACGCTGTTGACTGGCAAGCAAATACTAGAGACTTAGAAGTTTATAGACGATTTAACCAATTTGTGGTAACATAAATATTAAAAAATGAGTTGAATTCTATTTCATGATTGAAAATTTTGCTAAATTAGCCATTGAGAATGGTGGTGACATTACTCCATTAGTAGTTGACTCTAAGCATACCGGTGGATTAGGTCTTACCAATTGTTCTATTTTACCAATTAATGACAAGTTGTATGTCAATCTACGGAATGTAGAGTACACCTTGTTACATGCAGAAAAGGTAAAGTATGCTCATCCATGGGGTCCTGTAGTTTATGTACACCCAGAAGATGATTGGAAGCTTAGAACTAATAATTTTCTTGGTGTAATTAATGAAGATCTATCAGATTTTAATTACTATTCGAAAGTTGATACTTCTGAATTAGATAAAGACCCACTGTGGGAATTTGTTGGTTTAGAGGACGCAAGAATCTGTCACTGGGATAATAAAGTGTTTCTGTCTGGTGTCAGAAGAGACACTACTACTAACGGTGTTGGTAGAATGGAGCTGTCTGAGATTGAAGAAGAGAATGGATCATTTAAAGAAATCTCTAGACAAAGACTACCAATTCCAGGAGAAGCAGTTCCTGATACAGGAAAATCCTACTGTGAGAAAAACTGGATGCCTGTTGTTGATTTACCTTACACATACGTAAAATGGTGTAATCCAGTAGAGGTCGTTAAATATAATCCTGAGACTAAATTAACTGAACAAATTTATCTTGGAAAAAACAAATTAGATATTGATTTTGATTTTCGAGGTGGATCACAGGTAATTCCATATAAAGAAGATTATAGAATAGCTCTGTGTCACGTAACTAGTTTATTCAAGACAGAGACGGGAAGAAAGAATTGTACTTATAGACATCGTTTTATTGTTTTTGATAAAGATTGGAATGTACATGGTTACTCTAAAGAGTTCAACTTTCTAGGAGGACATGTTGAATTTTCTTGTGGTATGTGTTTCCATGAAGGAAATTATTTAATTACTTTTGGTTTTCAAGATAACACATCATTCTTGCTAAGAGTACCAGAAACATTTTTTGATTCGTTTATTGAGGTTTGATCATGGATAAAAAATTTAAAGATGTTCTTTTAAAATTTGCAAAAGATCCAGAAGATGCCATGAATAATTTTGACTTGGCATATGAATATCACACTAGAGGACATACAGCTTCTGCTTTTAGTAACTACTTAAGATGTGCTGAAAGAGCAAAGGAAGATGAGTTAGCATATGAATCTTTGTGTAGGGCTTCCTATTGTTTTACCTCACAAAAAAGAAGAGAGTTTACATCTAAAGCTTTTCTAAAACATGCTCAGATTATTTTACCAAAGAGACCAGAAGCGTATTATCTTCTCGGCGTACATCATATGAATAGAAAAGAGTATGCTGAAGCTCATGTTCAGTTTACTCTAGCACTAGAATTCTGTGACTTTGATTGTAAACCGTTAATGACTTTTATTGGATATAAAAGTAAAGAACATCTCTTGTATCAAAAATCAAAAACAGCATGGTTCTGGGATAAAAACCACGAGACTAGACAAATTTTACGTGACCTAAGTGCTCCGGGAGTATGGGAAAAACTAGACGAAGAAGATCAAAAAGCTGTACAAGATGACATCAATCGTATTGGTCTTCTTGTTGATAGTGATGCTTTTGTGAAGTACGAAGAAAAAGATTTCGTTAATCTAAAATACAAGTTCCCCGATGCAGAAAAAATTAAAGAGAATAGATCTCAAGTCTTTCAAGACATGTTTGTTCTCTACATGACAGAGGGTAAGAAGAAAGGAACTTATTTCGAAATTGGATCTGGTCCTTCTCACTTCGGAAGTAACACTGTATTGTTAGAAGAATTTGGTTGGAAAGGTATTGGTGTTGAATCAAACCCAATTTATGTGAACGAGCATAAATCTAGAAGAAAAAATTTAGTTTTGTTTGATGATGCCCTAAAGCTTAACTACGAAAAAATATTGGATACTCATTTCGATACTACGGAGATTGATTACCTTCAACTAGATATTGAACCAGCAATCAATACATTCCAATGTTTGATTTCTATTCCGTTTGAAAAATATAAATTCGGAGTTATCACATACGAACACGATGACTACATTGATTTTACTAGGTCTTTTAAAAATAAATCAAGAAGATATCTAAAATCTTATGGTTATGAACTGGTAGTTGCTGATGTATCTCCGGATGGAAAAAGCAGTTATGAAGATTGGTGGGTACATCCAGATTTAATAAATAGAGAAGTTATTGAATCGATTAAGTCCACAGACGGGACTATCAATATTAAACAATTAATGCTGAGTGAATAATTATGGAATCATCAGAAGCTAGACAGAAACTAAACGAACAACTTGAAAAAGTTGAGGAAAAACTAGAAGAGTTAGAAAAGAACTTAGTTAACTTAAAAGAGTTTAGGTTAAAAGTTCTAGGTGGTATTGAAACTTTAGATATGCTGGAAGCCCCAGAACCAGAAGAGATAAATAATACTGAGACATAATACTCGTCTAGAATGAGAACGGCAATTCCAGTTAATCTAAGTGTAGATCAAGGGGCAGATTTATTTGTAGAATTTAATCTTAGAGATGAAAATTCTAACTATATAAATTTGCTGGGATACACTGTAACGGCAAAGTTTTCTAGGAGTTATCAATCGGTAACTCCTACTTATGCTTTTAACGCTCAGGTTCCTGTAGGTAATACGGCAGAAGGTTTGGTTACTTTATCTTTAAGTGGCACTACAGAAGATACAGTAAACAATATCCCAAAAACAGGAGATCTTAAAGCTGGAAGATATTTATACGATGTTTATCTCACTTCCCCAGTGGGTGATGTTGACAAATACTTAGAAGGTATTTTGACTGTAAGTCCTGGTGTATTATGAGTAAGTATCAGTTAGATTTAATTGGAGAAAAGGTCAAAGATATGAGCACGTATAGAATATCAGTCACTGTAAAAGATACTGAGATTAAAAGGGTAGTAGATATAAATGCTTCACCAAATTCTATATCAAATTTATCTGATGTAAACACGATTGATCGTCAAAATAATTATCTCCTGGTGTGGAATGAAGCTACACAATTACATCAATACATTCCTGCTTCACAAGTTACTGACGTATCCGACGATGTACTTGATGACACGTTAGACTACGGAACATACTAAATAGATATAGAAATATTATCTATTAAGGTAAATAAATGGCTGCACCAACACTAAGATTTAAAAGAGGTACTACTTCTGTAGCATCTTCAGTTGCTGTCCCCAATACAGTAGCGGGTGAACCTATTGTTCGTTATAACACCGATCAAGGCAAGTATGCTGGAATCACCGAATTTTATGTTGGTGATTCCGGAGCAACAACTTCTAAGTTGGTTGCTGACTCAGGAGCAACTGCTGCTGCTAATGAAATTCTAAGAGCATTTACTGTTGAAACTGCTGATGGCAATGCTGACGGAGTAGATGCTAGCCTTACTTTAACCAGTCAAGATATCACTGGTTCTGCTATTACCGTCCAACCACCTAGCAATCTTGCTGCTGATTACACCTTAACTTTACCAGCTGATGATGGAGATTCAGGTCAAGTTCTACAGACAGATGGTTCTGGTGTTCTAACTTGGGTAGCACAAACTGCTGGATTCTCTGGGTTTGATATTGCTGCCGATACTGGCACTGCCGAATCTGTTGTTTCGGCAGATACAATAACCTTCACGGGTGGAACTGGTATTGATACAACAGTAGGTGCTACTAATACCATTACTATTGCTATTGATAGCACTGTAGTAACCACTGCTGATACTGGTTCAGTTACCAGCGCGATGATTTCTGATGGCACCATCGTAAATGATGACATCAATGGTTCTGCTGGTATCGCTTTCTCTAAGTTAGCGTCATTAACAGGTGGTAATATTCTTGTTGGTAATGGATCAAATGTTGCTACTTCAGTAACTGCTTCTGGTGATGTTACAATCAGCAATACTGGTGCTTTCTCGGTTAACAGTGTTCAGGCAAATTCGGTTGCTCTTGGAACAGATACTACTGGTAACTATGTTCAGTCTGTAACTACTGGTGCTACAGACTCTGGTCTTACAGGTGGTCAAACTGCTGGCGAAGGAACTACTTCTGCTCTTGCTCTTAAGAACATTGCCAATTTTACCGCTAACAAAGTTCTTAAGTGGGATGACACCAACGGTCAGTTAACTGATAGTCTTATTACTGACGATGGAACTACAGTAACTATTGGCGGTAACTTAACTGTTACTGGAACAACTACTACAGTTAACACAACCAATACAGTAGTTTCAGACAGATTGCTTGAGTTAGCAAACGGTACTACAGGCAACCCAACCGCCGATTCTGGTATTGTAATTGAGCGGGGCGATGATGATAACGTCTTTATTGGATTTGACGAAGGATCTAATTTATTTGTTGCTGGTACTACTGCTGGTGATGGTACAGCTACGGATCTTGCTCCTACTCCTATTGCTTTCTTAGCACTTCAGTACAATGTAACTGATGGTGCTGGAACTAATGAAGCGGTTGTAAGTTATCTTCTTGCTGCTTCTGCTCCCGATGGTGCTACTGATGGTAGATATCTCCAAAACATCACAGTTGACGCTGGCACATATTGATAAATAGATTTATATGAGATTTTGGTATGAATGAAGTTCAAGTAGATTATGCTCTTCTAGTAGAGGTTATGACTGAAGAACTTCATTCATACCAGAGTCAGATCATTGCAATGAAAGCAAAGATCAAGGCATACGACAGGGCACTCACGGAAGCGTTAAATAATGCTTCGCCCAAAACCACATCCCGTAAAAAGTCTGTAGATACAGATAAGGATGCTGGTACATTTTAACCTATATAGGTATCATCAATGGCAGCACCAGTAGTACGGCTGAGAAGATCAGCCACACAAGGGGCAGTACCCACAACTGCTCAACTCGATTTAGGCGAGGTAGCAATTAATACTTTTGATGGGAAGATTTTTCTCAAGAAAGACCAGAGTGGAACAGAAAGTATTGTAGAAGTATTAAGTGATAGCATTACAGAGTTTAGAATTCTGGATGATATCTCTAGTGGATTCAATGGAACCACAACTAACTTCACTCTGTCTTACAATTCAGGAACCAACTTTGTTAATACAGAGATTACGACAGCAGCAAGATTGCTAATCTCTGTTGGTGGTATTATTCAGGAACCATCAGCCACAAAAGGATTTACGATTTCTGGTGGTACTGATGCCACTACAGATCCACTTATAATTTCATTTGTAGAAGCTCCAGCAACGGGACAAACATTCTGGGGAATTGCTTTTGGTGCTTCTGCTGCTCCTACAACAGGTGGTATCAGTGAAGAACTAGCAATCGCTTATTCAATCGTATTTTGAGGTATTAGATAATGGCACAGATTAAAGAAGAACTATACAGATTTATTCCAGTAGATAACTCACTGGCAGCACCCAACACGGGTAAAGGTAGTATTACGATTCCAGGTCACAGAGAGACTAGGAATGTAGTAATGATTGTAAATGCCACCCGTGGCGTTATTATTGCTAGTCAATTTGATCCTGCAAAAGGATGGACTAGGGAACACGGGCACGTCTATCCAGGAGACCCGGATTATCCAGATCCATACTTTCCTTTTGCTCTAGATGGTACTTGTACTTATATTCTAGACTATGACACTTCACAGATGTCTCAAAGTGATCAGTTGTCAATTTATATTGATGACTACGTTCAAGGCGAAAAGATCCGTCCTTGGGATTTTGGAACGGATGCCATTGAACGTATGAGGGTGTCAAACCCTCAATCACTTATTGACGCTGACTTTGAGTATGGTATTCAAAATACTAAATGGCAAACATTTGGTTCTAATCGTAGAAATCCTTCGTTCTATGAAGTTGCTGGTCCACCTCTAACAGTTAGTGCTATTTCTTCGGATGGTGGAACTCCATATTCGTTAGTTACAATTACAGTTGCTGCTGGAACTGGATTATCTGCTGGTACTCCAATTTCAGTTACTGGAACTACTGATGGTCTAGCTGATGGTCTATTTATTATTGAAAGTGATAATAGTCCAACTTTGAGTACATTCAGTTATAGAGCAAAAGGAGTAATTGCTTCTGGTTCTATTCTTACATCATATAATGTCGTAAAGAAAGGTGGTGTTTATACTGGTGCTGAATTGCCAGTATCAGCTATTGCTTTAAACAATCCAAGTAATGGATTTGTTCAACTTACATTCTCAGAAGCACATTCTTTAGTTCCTGGTTCTCCTATTACTGTATTTGATACCGGAGGAAATACAGATTGGGCGGGTGTATTTTTTGCAAACAATATTGTATCACCTACAGTTATTCAGTATCAAGTTAATAATACAGCAACGGCATTAACTGGCACTCCTACATTAGGGAACATTACGGTCTATGCTCGTAATGATAGCTTCTTTATTCATCGTCCATTTGATGGTGGTGTTTTTATGGGTCCGCTATTACCAGTTCATGGACTAGAAGCAAAACGCCAAACAAAGCAGTATTTTAGATATCAATCTGGTAAAGGTTTCCTATTCTCTACTGGTGCTTTACTTAATCCAACATTTGACGTAACTTCAGTAACTTATAGTAGTGGAACTGGAGAAGTTACTATCACAACAGAATTTCCACACGCTTTACAAACTGGATCAACTATTTTCCTAGAAGGTATTGCTAGCGATAATTATTATGGTTCATATATTGTCAAATCAATATCTTCCGATAAAGTATTTGTTGTTGATGCTTTATCCCCTGCTCCTACTGATACCACAGCTGTACTTGCTGAGCAACCTAGAATTACTGTAACTAACTGGACTGGTGCTGTTATTCGTACTGGTATGTTTGACGACCAGAATGGATTATATTGGGAGTATGACGGGCAGCAACTTTATGCCGTGAAGCGTTCCTCTACATTCCAACTTGCCGGAACGGTTTCACTTTCAAATGGTTCTAGAGTTGTTACTGGAACCAATACAAGATTTTTATCAGAACAATTACAGGTAAATGATCTTGTTGTTATTCGTGGTCAGTCGTATCGTATTACTGGTATTACATCAGATACTGCTTTAACTGTGTCTCCTGAAAATAGAGGGACAACAGCAACTAATGTTAAAATGTTAAAGACGATTGACGAAAGAGTTCCCCAAAAGAACTTTAACTACGATACCATTAATGGGCACGGTCCTTCTGGATATAACCTTCGTTTATCACGAATGCAGATGTGGGGCATTCAATTCTCCTGGTATGGTGCTGGATTTTCTGACTTCCTAATTCGTGGTCCATTGGGATCATTTATTAAAACACATCGTGTTGCTAATCATAACGTAAATTTTGAAGCATATTTGAGATCAGCAAACTTACCAGCTCGTTATGAAGTTGATAATTGTTCTGCTTATGCAAGGATTTTGGTAGATACTGGAACAGGAACTTCCGATCTAATATTAAATCGTACTGGAAGATTTCCAGAACCAATTCCTGGATATCCAGGATACGTTTTACTTTCTGGTATTGAAAATGGTACTTCTACAATGCACCACGAAGTTATTACATATACAGGAAAGAGTTCAGAAAATATTGTAACTCAAGGTGATAATTATGTTGTTGGTGAATTTGTTGAAGCAGCAGATAGTAATGGTTTTGTTATTGAAGTTACTTCAGTAACTGATACTGGTGGTATTGCTAGCTATAGACTTTTCACTGGAGGAACTGGATATAGTACTGGTAATGTAACAATGAGTGTTGCTGCCGCTAGTGGAACAACTGCTGCTGTAATCAATGTGACTTCAGTTTCCAGTGGAGCAGTAACTTCTGGTCCAGGAAGACCAGCTTTAACTGGTATTACTAGAGCACAATCTTATAGTCAGTTCATTGCGGGTCAAACAAGAACATTCCAAGCAGAAACTACAGCAGTCAATTTTGATGCTGGTTCTACTGCTATGTTATTGAATACCACATTCTCCCCAACCATTTCACACTGGGGTTCATCTGTAATTATGGATGGTGGATTTGATAAAGACTTAGGTTTCTTATTTAACTATTCCGTGAGTGGTGTAACGGTGAATGGAAACACTGGTTCTACCCTACTTCTATTCCGTCCCGCTCCTTCAGTTTCAAATACATTACCAGGAGAATTTGGAGAAAGAGAGGTTGTAAATCGTTCTCAAATTACACTCAAAAATATTGAAGTTAATAATATTACTGGTAGAGAATATCAAATTTATGCTATCGTTAATCCATCAAATATTGGAGCAGCGACTTGGGTTAATGCTAATGTTCAGACAGTTGGCACAGCATCTCTTTTCCAACCATCATTTGCTCAGGTTGCAACTCAGGGTGGTACTTTAGTTGGAACAACAAATGATCCGATAGATGGAGAAATCCTATTCCAGTTTATTGGTACATCAGCTGGTTCTGAGACATTTGATCTCACTGGTTTAAAAGAAGTTCAAAACTCAATTATTTCTGGACCAGGAACATTTCCTGATGGTCCAGAAACAATTGCTCTCTACATTGTAAATAATAACAACCAGTCGGGTGACTTTGATATTGTTCTTTCTTGGACGGAGGCACAGGCATAATGACATTATCTAGAGGCGAAATTTTAACAGATCCTGTTGTTAGGGGCGTTAGTACAAGTGGTGCCAAAATTAAATTGGAGGATGGAGATGAGAGTGCTTATGTCCAACTAGCATCTCCTGATGTTGTAACGACATCATACACTCTCACTTTACCAGCTGATGCTGGAACGAGTGGATATGTATTACAAACCAATGGATCTGGGACTACTACTTGGCAACCAGTTACAGCATCACCTGCTGGTAGCACAGGACAACTTCAGTATAACAATGCTGGTTCATTGGGTGGAACATCAGGTATTACCACTGATGGTTCTAATCTACTGATTGATAGTCAGGGTGATTTAAGAATGGGAGATGGTACAAACTATCTTGCTTTCCAAGCACCTGCTTCAATTGGTGCTGATAGAACATATACCCTACCATCTACGATTGGTTCAGCAGGAGACCAATTATTGATTGCTACTTCTCCTACACCAACAGCAACAGCTGCTACATTGGTTTGGGGTACGGCAACAGGAACTACACAATCTCCTGGTGGTGATACCGATGGTTCCGTTCAATACAATAGTGCCACTGTATTTACTGGTGAGACAGCATTCAAATACAATGATAGCACCAATACATTAACTGTAGAGAATATAACTGGAACTGGAACATTTACTTCAGGTTCTGTAGTTGTAGATAACATCACCATCGACGCCAACTCTATCACGGCAACAAATACAAATGGCAATGTAGATCTTGCTGCTGATGGCACTGGAGATGTAAGAGTATTATCTAACAAACCATTAAGTTTGATGGATAGTGATAATAGCGATGGCGTTAGTTTAATTGCTGATCCAACTACCACAGCATATACTCTTACATTCCCGGCATCAATTGGAGCAGAAAATGAAGTTCTAAAGATTGATGCCACAGGCAATCTTGACTTTGTATCTAATGTAAGAACTCTCAACTTTGCCATTGGTGATGGTAGTGGTTCTGTTACAACTGGTGTTAAAGGTCACGTTGTAGTTGATGCTGACTATACTCTCACTGCTTGGACTTTGATTGGTCAGACAACTGGTGCATTTAACGTGACTGTATCTAGTATTTCTCCGGGTGCATATCCTCTCACATCTGTCCCGACTTATACCAGCATTGTAACGCCATCAATGACAACTGGACAATACGCTACACAAACAACAGGATTATCAATTAGTATTTCTGCTGGTGATGTGTTGGAATTTGATGTTACAGCAAATGCTGGATCACATACTTTTGCTACTGTAGCACTTCGTTTAGTACCCGCTTGATAAATTATGGCAACTGAAGTTTTAATTCCCGATGCTATCACAACACAGGTAAGTTTATCGGGAGCATTGACTGATATCGATGAAGGAACAACTTCACCTGATGCTAACTGGTTAACAAATACTGAAAACAATGGAAATACTAACGAATTAATTGTTACTTTTCCAACTCCATCAGGTACATTGAATTCTGGAGCTGATCTTCAAACTATTCGTGTATGGATTCGTAAAACTGGAACCAACAACCCACAATATGCTTTATCCGTACTAGAAAATGGAACACCGGTTGCAACTACTAACCTGACTGTAGCTTCAACAACAGGCGAACTTGATAGTTTTACTTGGAATGCTGGAAATTTGGCAAATGCTGACGGGGCTGGTGTTGAGGTTCGTATTTTACAAACTGGTGGTGGAACGGGAAGAGCTGCTAATCGAAGTTGGATTGAGATAGGGGCAATTGATTGGGTTGCTGATTATACGGTTCCTGTTGGTGGGGCAGCAGTGTCTCAAGCAATCTTCATCTGATAAATACTTAAAAATAGGTTGCAAGGATGGCACAACCCTCAACCCGTGTAGAGTTCACGGACTACTGCTTAAGGAAACTGGGAGCACCAGTATTAGAAATTAACGTTGACGATGGTCAAGTTGATGATTTAATCGACGATGCTATTCAGTTGTATCAAGAATACCATTTTGATGGCGTAGAGAGGATGCTACTCAAGCACAAAATTACACTAGATGATGTAGAAAGATTTACCCGATCAGAATATATTGATACAGCAACAGGAACATCAGGTGGAGTTACATATACAGTATCTTCTACGGGAATTGGATACGCTACAGGTGCTCAGGAAAATGTAGCTACAACTAATACAACAGGATCTGGTTCTGGGTTAACAGTTAATATTGTTGCCAATGGAGCTGGACAACTGACCGAAGTTATTATTAATTCTCAAGGCGAAGATTATGTAGTTGGTGATGTTCTTACTATTGGAACAAATGGTTCTGGATCTATCACTATTGACTCTGTTGAAAGTGATTCTAGATGGCAGAACAGAGGAAACTATTTACCTATTCCAGACCACGTTGTTGGTATCTCCAAAGTATATGGAGTTTCTTCTGGTCTTTCTGATAATGAGATGTGGGGATTCTCTAATCAGTTTTTCTTAATGGATGTATTTTCATTTAACTCTGGTTATACATTCTCCAACTTTGATATGTCTTACTTCTTTATGATCAAACAATGGTTTGAGACTTTAGATATGGTTATCAATACTGGAAACTTAGTACAGTATAGATTTAATAAAAAACAAGATCAATTATTCTTAGATATTGCTACTGATAGACCTAAAGTAGGAGATTGGATTCTAATTGATTGTTACAGAGCATTAGATCCGTCTCAGTGGTCACAGGTATGGAATGATAGTTGGTTGAAGAAATATGTTCCAGCTTTAATCAAAAGGCAGTGGGGACAAAATATGATTAAGTTTAACGGAGTACAACTTCCTGGCGGCATTACTATGAATGGTCGTCAATTATATGAAGATGCAGAGAAAGAAATTTCTATGCTAGAAGCGAAGCTACGTGATGAGTATCAACTTCCACCTCTAGACATGATCGGATAAAATGCCTACAAGTCATTACTTTCCTCAAAACTATAAGAATAATAGTAGCGAGACAAATTTAATTCAAGATCTAGTTGATGAGCAAATTAAATTGTTCGGAACAGATGTCTATTATATTAATAGAAAAGCTTACATCGAAGATTTTAGTAACGACATTGTTTACTCCGAGTTTAAAGATAAAATTGTAATTGAAGCTATGCTTCAAAATGTAGAGGGTTTCGGACCTCAATCAGAATTTATTTCTAAGTTTGGTCTAAGAGTTACAGATGAAATTACAATGACTTTATCTGCCAGAAGGTGGGATGAAGAAAAATTTAGATTGCCTGGTATTGAGATTATATCTAGACCAAACGAAGGGGATTTAATTTATCTACCTTTGACTGGTGATTTATATGAGATTAAGTTTGTAGAAAGAGAAATGCCTTTCTATCAACTAGGAAAGATTTATTTCTACACAATGACATGTGAAATCTATCAGGTTGGCAATGATGATATCGAGACTGGTATTGATGAGATTGACTTTATTGAGTCACAGAAAGATCAGTCACTAACTCTTGTTCTAACCGAGGGCGGAACAGGAAATTACTATGTTGGCGATACTGTTGAATATCACACAGTAACAGAGGTTAGTGGTAGTCCTGTTTATACAGCGACTGGTATTACAGCAGAAGTTGCTGGATGGGAAGGACCAACCAGAACTCTCAAGCTTATTAATGCCACTGGTAGTCACGCTAATAACTATGCTGTACTGGCACAAGGATATCCAACACAGACTACCGAGACTGATGGTATATACACCATCGGAACACAAGAAACAACATGGAGAAATGAAGGTAGATATCCTAAGAATGATACTTATACTTTGATTGATACAGTTGCTGATGTTAATGTCACATACAACGGTGGTCTCGGAGGACCCGACGATCCTGCTGGATATCTAAACTTTACATTCCCAGCAAGAACATTCGACGATGCTGTATTTGATGAAGCTACAGAAACATTCTGGATCTATCGTGAGAGATATCTTGCTGACGCTGTTGATTTAGTTGAGATGGAAAACACAAGTTCAGAATTTGAAGATAATAAATATATTGAAGACGCTGCGGATGGCTTCCTTGATTTCACTGAGACTAATCCATTTGGCGAATATGGTAATATTGGGAATGACTTTTAATGTTAGGGACACATTTTTATAATCAAGCGATTAAAAAAACCGTAGTAGGTTTTGGAACATTATTCAATAATATGACAGTTGAGGATTACAATCCTGTCAACCCGTCAGAAGTTCTAGGCAAACAAAAAGTTCCTTTGGGTTATGGTCCAAAGGAAAAGTTCCTCACGCGTCTAGAAGAAAACCCAGATCTATCTAAGGTAGGAACTACATTCCCAAGAATGTATTTTGAAATGACAGGTATTACCTATGATGCAGGACGTAAGACATCTCCAATTCAGAAGTATAGAACTGTAGTTGCTGACAATGGTGACGAAGTTAGAGTACAGTTTGTACCCGTTCCATACGCTATTGATTTTACTCTAGGTATTCTAGCAAGAAATCAAGATGATGGTCTACAAATCCTAGAACAAATTTTACCATATTTCCAACCACAATTTAACATCACTCTTAATTTTATCCCAGACATGGATGAGAAAAGAGATGTTGCTATCTTCCTAAACAATATTAACTACGACGACGAGTGGTCTGGTAATTTTAATGATAGGAGAATTATTGACTGGACTTTAAGCTTCACTGCTAAAACATATATCTACGGTCCCTTTAATCAGTCTGATATTATTAAGAAAGCATTGGTATACGAATCAGTCAATAACATTGTTGACAGAACTACAAGACTTACATACACACCAAAAGCTGTTACTGATATCGCTCCGGAACCTGATGGAGATGGCATCGTGGATGCTCTAGACACTGCTGCTCTAGGACCTGCCGATGACTTTGGATTCAGTGGAGAAATCGATACCTTTTTCTAAACCATGAAAGAATTTGAAAAGAATATGGAAGAGATCTTTGACATCGACATGAGCGGTGGGGAGATCGTAGAGACCGAGCAAGTTACCGAGCAAGTACCGGTCAAGTCAGAAGACGATCAAAAGAAAGATTATGAATATAGCAGAGGTCAACTCTATTCACTCATAGAGAAGGGCAGAGAGGCGCTAGACGGCGCTCTAGAGGTTGCTCAAGAGTCTGGGCACCCTAGGGCATATGAAGTCGCTGTAAACGCCATGAAGCAGGTAGCAGACACCACCGACAAGCTTCTGGATCTACAGAAGAAGATGAATGACTTAAATGCCCCCACCAAAAAAGCAGGACCCACAACCGTAAACAATACCATGTTTGTTGGATCTACAGCAGATCTACAGAAAATGATCAAAGAGATGGGGAAAAAAGCAGACACAGATAAATAGTAAAAAACCTTAGAACCATGATCCTCCATCCACTTTCGCTACCAGTTGATATTGCTGCAGATGTCTCTGTTGACTCAGCATCATTAGTATCTATTATTAACACAAATGCTGCCGTTGTTTATATTACTGTTTCTGGAGATGTCGTAACTCGTATTGGTATTGCTGCTGGCGAAAGAGTTCTTTTAGAAAAAGATTACACAGCAGTAATTCGAGCAAACACAGCATCCGATGGAACTGGTGCTGTTGTTGCTGATACAGTTTTGGCAACTAAGGTAGCATACGCAGGATAAGTAGTATTAGCATCTAAAATCGCTTACGTAAACTAATGGCACAGTGGAATAAAAATACTCAAGACTATAGGGCACAGGACACTACCAACTTTGAAGTAGTGATGCTGGCAGACCAGAATGGCAATCCATTGAATAGTTATGGATCTGCTGCTAACATTCCTATTGCTGCTGGAGATTTAGCAGGATATTCTCA
>Ga0209536_100003830_pt1 | contig 23939 bp, 25 predicted proteins | sample DeeMarSeWOR28_12_FD_187461 | JGI IMG/M metagenome (GOLD analysis project Ga0209536, IMG submission 187461) | Marine sediment microbial communities from White Oak River estuary, North Carolina - WOR-2-8_12 (SPAdes) (version 2) | ecosystem: Environmental > Aquatic > Marine > Intertidal zone >...
GAAGGCTGCCGACGATACCGTTTGTTATTCCTGTGCTGGCAGGAGTCCAGCTATTGCCGTTATTCGTTGAGCGCCACACCCTGGCTCCATCAGTTCCGATAAAGAGATTCGTGCCGCTAGCTGCAATGCACATGACAGCGAGGCCCCAAGATCCGTTATTTACGGGAGTCCAGCTGGTGCCGTTGTTAGTGGAAAGGAAGACGCCGCCTCCATAAGTCCCTGCGAAGAGATTCGTATCAATATTAACAAAGCCATTTATCTGACCGCCTTCAGGACCACCTGTTTGAACCCATTGGGCCATAAGCTGGTTTGAACAAAAAGAAAAAGCGGAAATTAAGAAAAGTATCTGCAAAAGAGTTTTCATCCGTTTGCTCCTTTCATGAAAGTTATATTATTAAAAGTATGACATTTAGCGTGACCGCAGTAAAATGCGGTTGTTATCTGTCAAGCTCGGATTTAACTATATTAAGATTCTAAGGAGTGAAATTAGCGGGGATTACAAAATGCGATTACTGAATCTATTTGAATAGTAGTCAATCACAAAGAATGCCGGATATGAACTGTGTTCAATACTAAATGTGGTGTACCGTCTTCATTAAGAGAACTCATTACTGAAGGTGTTTTAGTTTCAAAATACTATAAGATGCCATACAGGAATATATTTTAAAATATATTAGCTTCCTATAAGCGCTCCTGTTTTTATAAACATTACACTTTATTAATTCTTTCACAAAGATGCAATCTATTTAGAAAATTCTCTTAATCAAGATTTCAAAATTCTTTCCAGTTCAGCCAAAAATTCAATTTGAGCAGAATTGATTTTCCGCTTAGCTTCATCAATTGAAAAAAAACGAGCCCTGTCAATTTCAGGAAATTGTTTTTTCCTGCCTGAACGGGGCGGCCATTCCATTTCGAAATAGTTACTTTTAATTGAACCAGACTCGTCCCAATCGCCTTCAAACGCCCAGGCGTGGACAACCTTACCGCCTTTCTGTTTCACTGTATTTAAAGGGATGAAATCGCCGGCTGGTTGAATCCCGGTTTCTTCTTGAAATTCTCGTAAAGCTGTATCGAAAACTAATTCTTCCCTTTCGACTTCCCCCTTGGGAATGGTCCATGCCCCATCATCTTTATTCCTAAAGTAAGGTCCGCCGGGATGCACCAAAAAAACCTCCAATTGGCTATTGGTTTTTCGATACATCAAAAGTCCTGCGCTGATTTTTTTTGACATAATAATCGAAGAAGTTTGATTTTGATTAGCAATTTAGCACAAAGTCCTTGAAGCCCAATTTAATTATTTATATCTTTTGCGGACTATCCACATGCGATGACCAAGGAAAAATAAAAAAGAGGAATTCAATTATGAATAAGAAAATTGAAAAAGCATTGAATGATCAGGTAGCAATGGAAGGGAACGCATCAAATTACTATTGGGCGATGGCGGCATGGTGTGCGCAGAAAGGGTTTGAAGGCACGGCAAAGTTCTTTCATAAACAATCCGAAGAGGAACGGGAGCACATGATGAAGATTTTCCACTATATTATTGAAGCAGGTGGAAGGGCAGAAGTCCCGGGAATTGAACAACCACAATTGGATTATAAATCACTACCAAATACATTTGACATTGCATTAAAGAATGAAGTAAAAGTGACCAGATCAATTCATAAGATTCTGGATTTGTGCACCGAACAAAAAGATTATCGGACTGTAAACTTTCTGCAGTGGTTTGTCACCGAACAAATGGAGGAAGAAAACCAGTTTCAAATCATTTTGGACAAACTAAGAATTATTGGAGAGGAAGGACGGTCATTGTACATGCTTGACAAAGAACTGGGCAAAAAGGCCACGACTTCAAAGGAATAAAAGTTATTCGAGTTCGAACAACGTGGTCAGATAAGGAGATTTAATATGGAAGAAGTGAAATTCAAAATTGGAGAACCTGCACCCAAATTTTCTTTACCCGACACCAATGAAAATGAAATCTCCAGTGATGATTTTAAGGGACAGTGGTTAGTCCTTTATTTTTATCCGAAGGACAATACTTCGGGCTGTACTCTTGAGGCGATTGATTTCACCGCCCGGATAAAGGATTTTGAAAATCTAAATGCGGTTGTTTTGGGCGTAAGCCCCGATTCCTGTAAAAGTCATCAGAATTTTACCCAAAAACATGGTCTCAAAGTAAATCTCTTAAGTGATCCTGAAAAGAGACTATTGCAGGATTACGGTGTCTGGCAGGAGAAATCTATGTATGGCAGGAAATACATGGGCGTTGTCCGAACGACTTATTTGGTAGATCCTAACGGAAAAATTGCTGCGATATGGCCGAAAGTAAGTGTGAAAGGACATGCCGGAGAAGTCTTAAATAAGTTAAGAGAACTGCAGAAAAAATAACTGATTTAGAAATCAATGTTCAGTTGTTTATCTCCCGGTCGTTGAAAGTTCTCTGTGGTGAGTCTGGTTTTCTCTTTGTTTACCCCGGTTTGGCGACAGGCAATTTCAAAAGTCCTTGCAATCTGCTCCGCGAAAATCCCCTCCCCGCTTTTCCGGCGATAAAAATTGGAATCATTCAGTTTTCCGTCCCTTATTGAGCGTATCCGGTTTAAAACTTTTTCTTTCTTATTTGAATAATTGACATCCAGCCATTTTTCAAAGAGCAATTTTACTGAATGGGGAAGTCGTAATACTATATAGGCAGCAAACCTTGCTCCGGCATTTGCTGCGGATGAAATAATTGGAATTAATTCGTGGTCAGTTAATGCCGGAATAATAGGTGCCACCATGACCCCGGTCGGTATTCCCGCTGAGGTAAGTTTTTCAATCGCTTCCAATCTGCGCGTAGGGGTAGAAGTGCGAGGTTCCATTTTGGTCACGAGCTTGTTATCCAATGTGGTAATCGAAATGAACACCCTTACCGTATTCCATCTTGCCATCTCTTTCAAAATATCAATATCCCTTGTTATCAGATAATTTTTGGTTACAATCGCCACCGGGTTGCGGAATTTAAGAAATACCTCCAGACACCCCCTGGTTATTTTCAGCTTCCGCTCTACGGGCTGATATGGATCGGTAACCCCGCTGATGGCAACCACCTGCGGTTTCCAAGCAGGAGATGCCAGCTCTTTTTCCAGCAATTGAGGCGCATCCTCTTTGACCAATATTTTGGTTTCAAAATCAAGCCCGGATGAAAACCCAAAATATTCATGAGTGGGACGTGCATAGCAGTAAATACACCCATGCTCGCATCCGCGGTATGGATTGACGCTGGCATCAAATCCGATATCCGGGCTGGAATTGTGTGCGATGATAGAGCGCGAACCACCCTTGATGAATTGAGTTTTGGGAACGCTCTCATCTGAAGATATAGCCGGGTCGTAGGCGATTTGCAATCGTTCGAATCGTCCGGTTGGATTTTCCACCGCCCCGCGGCCGCGAATTAGTCTATTGCTGACTGTCAAATTCAATCCCTTTCTAAGATGCGTATGGAAAATATAGGAAACATAAATAGTGAACAAAAGTATAATTATTTGAAAGATTTTTCTTGACAATGAAACGGGTTAAGTTTAAAATATAAGTGAATTTTTGTTCACTAATCAGGGTAATCTTGTTTCAGGGAAAAGAAATTTTTTAAGGAAAGTAAGATGCATTATGAGGACTTATTTGAGCCTATAGAAGTGGTCACCTATTTCCGAGAGGGCAAAATTATCCCATTGAAATTTCGCTGGAATGGACGAGTATATATAGTAAGACATGTACATGGGCAATGGAAGCAAAGACAGGGATATGCGATGCAATATTATTTTTCCGTGCGGTCAGACGGATCGGATTTTTTTGAGATAATGTTTGATACCGGAGATTTTTCCTGGAAGCTTGCCCGAGTATGTCTTGAGGGATAACAAAAAAAGAAAGGAGTCACGACAATGAAATCTGCCGTTAAAAAAAGAACCAAGCGGAGAAAGCGCACCAGCTGTTTCCCGAAGCTAAATCCTGATTTAATGCTTAAACTTTCCGAACTGCTGCAGGGTGAACGCGATATGATTCGAGTTCACAGCGAGGTTTTTGATAGTGATATTTGCTTCGTCAACCCTGCCCTGTGTGATCCCTCATCTTTGCAAACCGATTGTCCTGTCTACACCACTCGGGAGTTGGCCCATATTCTCTCCCTCTCGCCAGAGGAGTTTCGGCGGTTTCATGGTGTGAAGACTCGATCTGTGAGTTAGCTTGATTCCCGCACCCACTTATGATCACCTGAGCAGTACCATCTTGCGGCCTTGTGTGTAATCTCCGGCCTCTAATCTGCAAATGCAAACACCTACTTCTGCTCCAGTTGACTCGCCGCCACTGTCGCGGCCAGCAACTCAACCGGCACTTCGTGCACTCTCTTGCACCGGGGGCATCTTACTTTCTTGTGCTCAAAATTTGGCGGGATTTTCATTTTTAAACCGCATACACAGGTTAGTATTCCATACCCAGCGACTTTATGCAAAGAATCTTTCACATCACGAAGGTTTTTCTTTGGATTATGCTCTTCAGTTTGGGGATTGCGTATTTCATTTTCCTGAGACGCTTTCAAGTTAGTTGCACCAATAACACCAGCATCTCCGTGTAATTTTCTGAAGGCATTTTCATAAACCGCCAGTGATGACCCGCCGGTCATTCCCCGCAGTACCCTTATTCGGTCTTCAGTGGGCGGATGTGTACTGAGCAGCCCGGCAGATTTTCCTGATGCTGCCATGGGATTAACGATGTACATGGGCGCCAGTGTGCGGCTTTTTGAATATTCTTTACTCTGCCCGGAGGAGATTTTCTCCAATGCAGAAGCCAGACCCTCCGGATAACGAGTGAATTGAGCGGAACTGGCATCTGCCAAATATTCCCGTTTTCGGGAAGTAGCAAAATATAGGATTTGCGTTAACAATGGAGCGAGTATTGCGAGAACAATACTTACCACTAAAATAATGATCTGTCCCTGACCGCCATCTCGGGAAGAAGACCGTCGCCGTCCCCCGGCAATACTGCTATACCAAAGTCCACGAAGAAAAAGATCAGCAATGATAACCACTGCGCCGACTGTAACCCCGGCCATGGTCATAAACAGAGTATCGCGATTGACAATATGCCCAATCTCGTGGCCAATCACTCCCTGAAGTTCATCCCGGTTCAGCTTTGACATCAAACCAGTTGTAACCGCTACTGCAGCCCGTTCTGGTTTTAATCCTACTGCAAAGGCATTGGGAACATGGTTATCAATAATAAAGACTCGCGGCATAGCAGGTAAACCAGAGGCAATCTTCATTTCTTCTACAATATTGAACAGTTGAGGTGCATCATCATATTTCACTTCATGGGCACCGGCGGTTGCCAACAGTATGCGTTCGCCTCCGGCAGTGCTGATAAGCAACATGACAATCCAGACAATCATTGCAGCAAGCACGCCATAAAAAATGCCGTCTTCGGGATATCGCGGTTGAAGATAATATCCGATGACTCCTCCCAAGGCGCCTAATACCAATGCCATCATGATGATGAGAATAATCGATTTACGCCGGTTTGCCCGAATAACTTGCCACATAGAATTCTAATTCCCTTAAAACTTCACTTTGGGTACTTCCCGCTCCGCTGGTGTTTCAATTTCGAAGAAGTCGGATTGTTTGAATCCGAACATCCCAGCGATAATGTTTGTCGGCACGCTTTCGATTTTGGTATTGAATTGTAATACCTGATCATTATAGAACTGTCGGGCAAATCCGACTTTATTTTCTGTGGTGGTTAATTCTTCCTGAAGGGAGAGAAAATTCTGATTGGCTTTGAGATCAGGATAATTCTCGACGACCAATTGAAATCTGTTCAACGCTCCGCTTAGCTGGCTTTCAGCTTTGCTCTTGTCGGCCACACTGTTCGCCTGAATTGCCTGGCTGCGGGCTTTGGTGATTTCCTCAAACGTTCCACGCTCGTGCTTCATATAACCCTTAGCAGTTTCCACCAGATTAGGTATCAGGTCATGACGCCGTTTAAGCTGCACGTCAATTTGCGACCAGGCATTTTTTACTTGATTCCGCAGCCTGACCAGTCCATTGAACATTCCTATAATCCAAAAAACCAAAATAACTATTACTGCAATTACAATAATTAATCCCATTTTATTTCTCCTTTGTATCTTGTTCTTTAACAAATAACTCAGTAAAAAATTCTATTACCCGATGTAACGTTTTCGCTGACGATTGTGAGCCTGCGATCTTCTGGAGTTCTCCTTTATCCAACCACAATCCGCCATCGCGCGTACAAATGTCAACTTCTACTTCTGTGCCGGGAAAATTTTCTTTGACCATTTTCTTGCGGCAGCGTGGACAGCGCCGCTTACTTTTTTCGAAATTGGGAATATCAGATAAATCAATATGCTTATCGCCCAATTCCAATAGCAGTTCCAGTTCACCCTGGTCCAACCAAACGCCTTCGCAAATCGGACAATAATCCAGTTCCACCTCATTATATTCCAGGATCATTATTTGTTTTTTGCAGACCGGGCAGAGCATTGTTACTCCTTAATCTGTTTATTCTCTTCTAAAATCCTAACAATCCTTTTATGTACGCAAACTGATCACTTTTAACAAGAACAACAAAGGTAACATACAATCCTTTACCTATAAACCACTCTATAGTTACAGCGTTTAGAAAATTTTTGTTATCACGTTGGATCCATTTTCTTCTGAACCGGATGCCTAATAAAACACCAGAGCTAAAAAAGATAACCTGCCAAAACCTGGCTAAAAAATTTATATCATTCTTAATTCTTGAATGATCATATGAACGAATTCTGATCTTCTTAAAAATTGAGATTATTTTATCCTTCTTTGGGTCACTTCGATCAAATTTACCCGGTATTTTTCCGACTACATCAGGCTCAAAGAGTTTTGCTAAAACCGGATAGAAAAACCAATACCACAACCCGGCAAAAATGATAATAATCGGTAACACAATATAAACCAAGAACCGAAAGGGCTTATAACCCCACCCAAAAAGCACGCCATAGAGTTTCCACAAAGAATCACCTATGATTTCATCACGTTGCAAACATAACTCATACATCACTGCATCCGCAGAGCCTTTATTACCCTGAGCAAGAAAATTATCCCGCAAGCGATGGTAGAAGGTTTCAATTCTCTGGTAATGTTCTTTTATACTATCTGCTTTAACAGAATATTCAGAAGGGTTATGGAGTTTTAAGCGAAGTTTGTCTTTACCTCTAAATTGATTCCAATATAGCCGAAGTTTGCCTTCAGGAAAAACTGTGTGATGATCAATATAAATGATCTCTACCGAATCAAGTCTTGTTCTTCGGAAATCAACTTCCTTCTTAAAGGTAGCCGCAGCAAGATTAACACTTTCTCCAAAAATACTTCCCTCAAAAAAAACCTCATCATGGAACTTGGCATTATAAAAATCGGCCGGACCGTGAAACTGAGCACCCCTAAAATCGGCCAGGCCGTCGAATTCTGCATCCCCAAAACTGGCCTCGCTGTGGAACTGAGCAGACCCAAAATTTGCCCGACTGTGGAACTTAGCACTCCCAAAATCGGCCCGACTGGCGAACTGAGCACTCCCAAAATCGGCCCGGAGGTCGAACTGAGCAAACATAAAAGTGGCCAAACTGTCGAACTGAGCAGACCCAAAATCTGCCTCGCCGTCGAACTGAGCAGTATTAAAACCAGCCGAACCGTGAAACTGAGCACCCCTAAAATTTGCCCGACTGTGGAACTTGGCACTCCCAAAATCGGCCCGGCTGGCGAACTGAGCACTCCCAAAATCGGCCCAGATGTCGAACTGAACAAACATAAAAGTAGCCAAACTGTCGAACTGAGCATACCCAAAATAAGCCGAGCTGTCGAATACTACTTTAAAAAAACGAGCACGACTCGGAAAATTTAAAGGTGCTCTTATCATTCTCTGTCTTACCAATCGACTTGTATCCGGCACACCACCGTAAGGCCATTCGGTGGGGCTCTTCTTTTGAGCAAAAGATAATTGGGATATGAAAACAAACAAGCCAAAAAAGATAATGGAATGTCTACGGATTAAAGTCACTATTGATTAGCCTTAAAGTCTATTGTTGCAAATGAGGGATTTTTTCCCAAGAATTTAATTAGAATAATATTATTTTCAAATGGAGTATAACATGATCCCATGTTAATTCCAAATAAACCTGTTTTTAGAAATACGGCATCTTTACTCATCAATCTTAGGCGCTTCATATTCCACAGTAGGATCAATTAAATAGGTATATCCACTATCCCAACTTTTCAAAAAAATTTTTAGCACAACTGAATTCACTGATTTGCCTTTGATGACCAGTCCCAAATTCCGCGAAGCATAAAAATAATTCTTTGCCCAGTTGGACGTGCCAATCCAGGTCAGACTGTCATCCACAACCATGTATTTGCAGTGCTCCACCCGGGCAAAAGGAATAAATCCGCCGCTGTACCCAGGGATGGTGCTCAGCTTCACTTCAACGTTTTCTAATACCTGCAAACTTTTCAAATAATCAATTCCTGGTTTTCGTTTGTTCCAGTCAGAAACAATCAGGCTAACTTGCACTCCGCGAGCGGCGGCGCTTCGCAAGGCATTTTCAAGTGCGGGATAATATTCATCATGATAAGCCGGATCATAGCTCAGCAGTTGGATGAAGATTTTTTCTTCGGCATTCTTAATCAATTCCAGAATCTGCGTTTCATCAAGTGCCATTCCAGGGAAAATATATCCTTGGGGACTGAAGGTGGGAAAAATCGAAACGACCTCATTGTGCCATTCTAATTGAACCGGATTTTCCGAATCAATTATTACTGAATCCGGAATCCCTTCCATGGATTGATTCGGATTTACACTTAACCCCCAATCCAGATCAAAAATTTTCAGAATGAATTTCGCCAGCATTCGGTTGTAAACTCGAATCCCCAATTCGTGAATGTGCTTTAAAGACCTCCAGTCGTAATTCTGGCTGCCGAGAAAAATCTCCTTGGCATCCACAACAAAATACTTACTATGCTGAACGCCATTCTTTTCATTGAAAAATGAAATTCGTCTGACCTCAATATTCGGGACCGCATTTAGCCGATCAAGCGCTTCGGGATAAATATTAGCGAATTTAGCGTCTGCAATAATCCTAATTTTAACATTTCTTTTTGCAGCATTCTCGAGTGCGGTGATGATCTTCTCGAGAGGTTCTCCGGGTTGATCGGAAAGGTAAAAGATTTCGATATCTATTGTAATTTGAGATCCGTTGATCATATCCAGCCAAACATCGAGTGTTCGACCGATTTCTTCGACACCCAGACTGGTCTCCACCGGTACGCTCTCGACAAGTTGGATTTGAGCAGAAAGAGAAAGGGTTAACCAGAGAATGAAAAAGGATTGAAGAGTAATTTGTAATGAACGTTTCATGTTTGCTTTGCGCTTTATTGATTAATTTATGACTACGAAGACACAAAGTCACTAAGAATAAGTGTTCAGATATTCAAGCGTAGATAGTATTCAATTAATATCAAGTATCTGGAATCAAATATCCGGCGCCGGTATCAGGCATCAGGAATCCGGAATCAAGCGTCCGCCATCAAGTATCTCGCATCAGCTATGTGTCTTGATGGCAAAGGTTGGAAAATATTTTCAAGTTAACCTGCATGTTCATAAACCACTTTCCCAGCCAGAACGGTAAGCATCACATTTGTAGTTAATAATACTTCCGGCGGTTCGGAGAAAACATCCTGATCAATCATGATCAGATCGGCTTGCTTCCCAATTTCTACACTGCCCAAATTCATTTCCTCTCCCGCGGCCCAGGCACTGCTGGAAGTACATGCTTGAATTGCCTGATCGAGCTTGATTTTTTCTTCCGGATAAAAAGACTCTGTCTGTGGATTCACCCAATGTTTTCGCTGCAAAGCAGTATAAATCCCCTTCCATGGATCGAACGACTCAATCGGTGTATCGGAACCGAAAATAAGTCTTGCACCTGAATTGGCGAGGCTGCCAAACGCATAAGCAAATCTACCCCGCTCGCCCCAATATTTTTCAATGATAGGGATATCGGCAGCCAAATGAATGGGTTGCACACTGGCGGTAACATTGTATTTTTGAAACAAAAGAATGTCACCAGGATGGAGCAATTGGGCATGTTCAATGCGGTGACGCAAACCTGCCTCCTGGCTTTCTCGAAACAATTTTCCAAATGCGGTTAGTACTTTTCTGTTGGCTTTATCGCCGATAGCGTGTATTGCACATGCCAACCTTTGGGATACACATTTACTAACCAATTCACGCAATTCCTCGTTCGAAAGCACGCCGATTCCGGCATGATCTAATCCCAAATAATTTTCGAGCATTTCTGCGGTTTGCGATCCCAGAGCGCCGTCAGCAAATAACTTGACTCCGCAAATCTTCAAAAATGAATTGCCGGACTTATAGCGAGTATCTAATTCTTCAACCGCTGATAAATGCTTGACCGGCAAATACCAAAAAATCCTCAAACCCAAGTTTCCTTCCTGATAGAGCCGCCGATAAATTGAAAAGTCGGAAAAAGTTTCCATGCTATGCGCTGCGGTAATTCCAAATCGATGAAACTCCTTAAACGTTTCCTGCAAAGCTGGTATCAGCTTTACAGCCGGGGGCGGAGGAATCTTATCGAAAATCAACTGACGCACGGTTTCCTGAAAGATACCTGTTGGTTCACCACTTTCATCTCGGATGATATGCCCGCCGTCGGGATCGGATATGCTTCGGTTAACCCCGCATTTTTTCAACACCGGCGAATTGACCCACAGCGAATGCCAGTCTTTGCTGTCCAATGCAATAAGATGCCGCGTGGATATCTCATCAAGCATCTGCTTGTGGGGAAAACCAGACAGGTTCCACATATTTTTGTCCCAGCCGCCGCCGGTAATCCATTCCCCCTCCGGCGAGGCTTCAACCCCGAATTTGATCCTTTTCAACGCTTCATTTAATGATTCACAATCGGATAGATCAACCTGCAATTTTCGCGCGGCATATCCAACCATATGCGTGTGAGAATCCATCAGCGCCGGAAGAACCCATTTACCCCACCCGTTTATTTTTTTTGTTTGCCCGTTAGCCAAGGGTAGAATATCAGCATCCGAACCGATGGCAACAATCTTATCACCGCTGATTGCTAATGCGGTTTGCGACTTAGATTGGTTATAGACTTTACAATTGTGGATAACAAGTTGGGGAGGTTGGATTGTCATCGGCAATCTGATGATCATTTCTAAAATAAAAAACCCCGCATCAGCGGGGTATCATTTGTAACTAATTCTATTTTAGCGAATCGGTTCGTAGTGAAAATCGATCTCTTCAGTTAGAAACTCGTTATGGGCATGCACAATCGGATTTTCATCTTTTTCCGTCTCTTCCTGAGGTTCAATTTCTTCCGGCTCGCCGGGGAGAAAATCTTCATCAAAATCCCCCTCCAGCTCTTCCAAAATTTGCCGGTCACGTTTTTTCTGGTATAACTCCTCGTTAATTTGGCGGGATCTCTTCGCGATTATCATCGCTGCCTCATAAAGATTTTCAGAGATATTTAGAATGTTACTCAAATCAAGCGTCTTAGCCGGCATATACTCCTCCTAAAAATTTGAACCCAAAATTTAATAACTTAATTTCCAAAAACAACATGTTATTTTAATTCCTCTACGAATCATCCTGGAATAAACTTATTGAATTTTTTCAAAATAGCCTGAAGGGAAGCGGGCTTGAACTGACGCGTTGCTATTCCGCAGGATTTCAGAATCAATTCCGAAGCGGTGTGGAAATCTTCTCCCTTGTATTTATCTGAGAGAAAAATAACCTCTTTAATTTTTTTCTGGGCAATTTTTTTGGCGCATTCATTACAGGGGAAAAGAGTGGTATATATACGGCAAGAGCTCAAGTCGCTGGCAGTGGAATTGAGAATTGCGTTTGCTTCCGCATGAACCACATAGGGATATTTGGTTTGCAGCCATTCCCCATCCCTCGCCCAGTTAAATTCCTTTTCATCGACTCCGGCCACAAAACCGTTGTAGCCGGTGCCCAGAATATGATTCTCCTTATTCACAATCACTGCTCCAACTTTGCTGCTGGGATCCTTTGAACGCAGAGAAGTGAAAACGGCAATGCCCATAAAATACTCATCCCAACTGAGGTATATTAGCTCACTCATAATCGTCGCCTTTTTTTAAATATTTGCCAGTTTTGTTGACTAACCGAATCTTCGAAATCTCTGCCGGTGAATTATATCTCAACGGCGCCAATGTTAATCCGATCCCGTTGGTAATGACCACTCCAATCCCATCTTCATTCTTGTATCCACTGTAATGAGGATTCTCAAACATACTTGGCGTCAGGTGAAACCCGAGCGGTCGAAATACAATTTGTCCGCCGTGCGTGTGGCCGGCCAAGACCAAATCATACCCATGGTTCTTTGCCGCTTCAATAACTCTGCGAGCCGGTTGATGAACCAGCAGAATCTTCAGGTCCGCATCGGGTGCATTCGCCAATAATGAATCCAATCGTTCGCTAGAAATTTTTCGACTATAAATATAAACAATTCCAGTGACCAAAATCTTGTGATTACTCCGGGAAATTAAGCGGTGCTGATTCTCCAAAAAATCCCAACCACACTCCCGCAGGCCCGATGATATCTTCTGAGAGTTAGACCAATGATCATGATCGCCCAAGCAACTAATGTTGGCTGTCGAGGCCTTTAGCCCACAGAACAAATCCAAACCTTCCTCAGTAAAGTCCTCACCGTAGGTGACCAGGTCCCCGGCAAACAAAAAAATATCCGCCTTCGTTTCACTCAATTGATTTTTGAATCTTTTCAATTTTCCGTTTTGCGTATAGCGGTCGACCTGAACATCGCCAAAAAGTACCAATCTCAAATTTTGAAAATCAGCGGGTAGGTTTTCAACAGGAATCGTGTATTGTTTTACCGCTATTTGATTCGTGTCCAGGTATGCCCTGATTCCAACATAACCGGCGATAACGACCGTGAGGATTAGTTTCAAAATCGAGCCCCACTTTAGCCACTGAAGGAGATAGGAAGGTTTAAATATTCGAAAGGCTAAATTGGCAATATCGATTAACAGATAATAAGGAACCGTTTCGATGAGAACGATTAGCCCCAGCCAAAATGGATAGAGGAAGACATAGTCCTGCCAATGTAACTGATCCCGGAAAGTGAAAAAATCCCGGGTGTTCCCCATGCCGGAATATAGAAGAATTAGAATCGGCAACAAATTTAATATACCAATAATGGCGAAGGTGGCTATGCGTGCCGATCTTACGGAAACGGAAAAATTTCTCGCGATTGCTGCCGAAAACCGAAACCCCACATAGACATATAACAGGATCACCATTAAAAAAACGGTGATGATCATTCTCAAATGCCAGGGCAAGTCACGCTCCTCGTTTAGTCTTTCGGTGTTGATTCACAACAATAAAGGGGTTATTTTTCAATTCATCGCGACCAATATTGAAATCAAAATGGCAAAAAATATATATCGCTTCAAAGGAATTTTCAAAAGCTTTTTATTTGTTTTTGCAGTGGTCATAACCCTGGGCTTTTCCATCTACATTTATGTGTTTGTGGACAATCTGCAGCAGCAAACGCGGTCTTTGATCAAAGATATGCAAAATCAATCCCGGGAATTTTTGAATTTCCGGGTCAGAATTTTTGAAGAAAGCATCAATAGCGAAAGCTCGCAGGACCTGAACTTCTTTTTTGATGAGGTCATTCAGCAGGCTGATTATCCCATTATCTACACGGACGCAAGCATGATCCCCCAATATTGGCGAAACATAAGTATCGCCAAATCGGAAATCACCGCAACCCCGACTCGCCAGGATACGATGGCATATCTAAAAAGACTGGTCCAAAATTATGAGGAGATGAATCCTCCGATTCCCATTTCATATAAAAACCAGGTCCTGGGATATTACGTTTATGGAGAATCGCCCCTAATCGCTCAGCTGAGGTTTGTAGAATCGGAAATCGTCAGCCAGCTTCGCTGGTTATTGATTATAGAGATTATAGTAGTTGCGCTGTTTGTGCTGATCGGGTATGCCGGCTTTCACTCCATCAAAAAGAGCGAAGAGCGCTATATTTGGGTGGGTATGGCCAAAGAAACGGCTCACCAGCTGGGCACACCTTTATCCTCACTGATCGGCTGGATCGAGTACTTAAAATCTACACCCCGAAAATTGGATAAGGTCATTCCCGACCTGGAACGAGACCTGGCACGATTACAGATTATCACAAACCGCTTTTCACTGATTGGCTCAGTACCGGATCTGAATCCGGAAAGTTTAAAGGATGTCATCTGCGATACGGTTGAATATTTCAGGAAGAGGTTGCCGCAGAAAAACGGAAAAATCCAGATTGAGACTCAATTCCACGAGGAGATTCCCCTGGTGCTGGTGAACAGAGATTTGTTTTCCTGGGTACTGGAAAATCTAATCAAGAATGCGCTGGATGCTGTGGGTGACACGAAAGGAAAAATCATTATTCAGGAAAATAGACTGAGTGACTCTCAGATTTACATTGATATCCAGGATACCGGAAAAGGAATCTCTGGGCAGAGTAAGAAGAATATATTCAAACCTGGCTTCAGCACCAAAAAAAGAGGATGGGGTTTAGGATTAAGTTTAGCAAAGCGGATTGTTGAAGATTACCACGGCGGAAAATTGATATTAAAAGAGTCTCAAATAAATAACGGCTCCACCTTCAGAATTATTTTAAATATCTATAAAGATTAGGCTCCGCTGCTAACCCTGGTTTTCACTTGGATCGCCGGAACCGGCTGGTTATTTTAAATCACATTTATTGCCTTCAACGTGGAGCAACGAAAACGAAAATGGCTGTTTCCTACAAGATCTTATCCCAAAAAGACCTCGATGAAATCGCAACGGAAAAAAAAACCTTTGCCCGGGACGTTTTGATCGGGCTTTCCGAACTGCGAAAGCACTTGCCCACCAAATACCATTATGATGATGAAGGCAGCCGTTTGTTTCAGAAGATCATGACCTTGCCGGAATATTACCCCACCAATTGTGAATTCAAAATTCTGAAAACCCAGAGAAAAGAGATCGCCAGATTGATGGAAAATCATTCCTTCAATTTGGTGGAATTAGGAGCGGGCGACGGAATTAAAACCAGTATCTTGCTGCAGGAATTCCAGGAACAAAAATTTGAGTTTCAGTATGTGCCCATTGATATATCCGAAGGCGCCATGCAGGGGTTGATCGATTCCATTCAAAGGAAATTTCCTGGAATTAAAACCAATGGAATCGTGGCAGAATATTTTGACGGTGTCAAATGGCTGAGCAGGATCGGACATCAGAAAAACCTGGTTCTGTTTTTGGGATCGAACCTGGGGAATTTTTCTGCAACGCAGTCCAAAATTTTTCTCCGCACCCTCTGGGATACTCTTGATAACAATGATTTTGTATTAATTGGTTTTGATTTGAAAAAGGATATCGATAAGATGCTATACGCGTACAACGACTCCCAAGGCGTTACCGCAGAATTCAACCTCAACATGCTGAGACGAATTAACAACGAGCTGGGGGGAAATTTTGATCTGTCGAAATTCAGGCATTATGCCACCTATGACGTATTTAGCGGCGCAATAGAGAGCTACCTCGTCAGCCTGGAAGCGCAAACCGTGTTCATTGAAGAACTCAGCGAGACATTTGACTTTAAGCCATGGGAACCTATTCACACCGAATACTCATACAAGTATCTGGTGTCTGATGTGGAAAAATTAGCGCGGGATACTGGCTACACAATTGAGAAACATCTATTCGATTCTAAAAAATACTTTATGGATTCCATTTGGCGGGTTCAGAAGACGGAATCGATTTGAGAGACAAATAAATAAGTGAGAATTGGATATGAACATCGATCATCTCGCATTTGACATTGAAACCGTTCCGGCAAAAGAGTTATCGGATTACAGCCCCTTTGTTCAGGATAAAATTGGGGAAAAAGTCGCCCGAATTCAGGAACGAAATCCGGATTACAACTACGATCAATTTGCCAGCATCCACGGAGATTTTAACAAAATCATCTGCATCTCTATGGGATACATTATAAATGAAGGCAAGTTCGGTCAAACGCCCCAAATCAAATTAAAGTCTTTTTCCGGGGATGATGAGCGGAATATTCTTTCAAAATTTAATGAGGTTATTCGGTCTTTCAGCGGCATTTTCATCCACTACAACGGATTAAATTTTGACGCCATTACGATCATCCAGCGCATGGCGCATCATAACATGACCCCCTTAAATAAGCGATTCACCAATCTGCGTCGCTACAGCACCGATCCTCATTTCGATGTGATGATGCAGTATTACAATTGGGATTTGCAACGGGCATTGCCGCTGGGAGTTCTCGCGGAACTGCATCAAATTCCAAGTCCCAAGGATGACCTGAGCGGGGATAAAGTATTCGCGGCATATCGCAATGGGCAGTGGGAGCGCATTGTCCGCTACTGCGAATTTGATGTAGCAACCACGCTGAATTTGTGGAATAAAATCTTCCGGAGCCAGCCGATTATCTCTCCCGAAAACTACGAATTCAGTGAGTAGAGATACAACTGCCATTCCCCAACGAAATTTGAAAACTGTTGATTTAATCGTTTGCAAACGATAAACTTTTAGGAAATCAAGTAATGATATTCTCAGTTCAATTTTAGTTGGTCATTCCGAATTTATTTCGGAATCTGTAAACCACATTCGCGAAAGATTCTGAAACAAGTTCAGAATGACAGTAAGAAGAAATAACATATGCGCAGAGTTATATTCAATCAAAAAGGTGGGGTCGGCAAGACAACGATTGCCTGCAACCTTGCCGCAGTCAGCGCTGCACACGGAAAGAAAACACTGCTGATTGACATTGATCCGCAAGCGCACAGCACCCGCTATTTGGCTGGGAAAAAATCGCAGGAAATCAAGCCCACTATTTACGATTACTTTGAAGAATCCATGTATTCACTCGTTTCCGGCGTGGGGAACATTCGCTCATATATTCACCCAACTCCATTCGAAGGATTGGACATTATGCCGGCCGTTCAAGGTCTGGCGGAATTGGAAACCCAGCTCGAATCCCGCTTTGACATGTTCAGATTAAAAGAGCCCCTGGACTCACTGACTGACTACAAGTACGTCTATTTTGATACACCGCCGGCACTAAACTTCTTCACCCGCGCCGCGCTGATTGCCGGAGACCGCTGTTTGATCCCCTTCGACTGCGATGATTTTTCTAAACAGGCGCTGAATATGTTAATCGAAAACGTTAACGAAATTCGCAAAGTGCAAAATCCAAAATTAAAGGTTGAGGGAATCATTGTTAATCATTATCAAACCAGGGCCAATTTCTCCCGGCAGATAGTCACTGAGCTGACTGATGAAGGCTTGCCTTTATTGAATATCCATTTATCGACCTCCGTTAAGATTCGGGAATCCCGCCATAAGTCCAAACCACTAATATTCTATGCCTCAAGACACAAATTGACTTTGCAATTTGAAGCTCTGTTCCGCGAATTGGAAGCTGCGGGAAAAAGATAGCGCTAAGGATGCGATAATACTCTACCGGAAAACTTTCAGTTTTTTCCCGGTCACTATTGGAAAAAACATTTTTTTTGATAAATTTAGGCAACCAAAACAAAGGAGGCTTTGAAATGGCTAAGAAAATCATTTTAGCTTCGGTCGTTGTGTTTGTGGGGTGGTTGGTATTGGATTTCGTGATCCACGTAGTTATTTTAAGCGGTGCATATGAACAAACCAAAGAGTTATGGCGGCCTCAAGGTGAGATGAAGACGGTGCTGATGTACGTTGTCTCCCTCATTTCGGCAGTCGGTTTTGTTTTATTGTATAGCTGGTTTGTTTCCGATAAAAGTACCATGACCGGCTTAAAATTTGGACTTATGTTAGGACTGATTTGGGGTATTTCAATGGGTTATGGTTCCTATTCGGTTATGCCCATTACCTATGGTACAGCTCTGGTATGGTTTTTGGGGACACTGGTAGAAATGGGTTTTGCGGGCTGGATTACCGGAATGGTTTTTAAGGAAGGGGGAGCTGCGACAGCCGCTAAATAAAATCCAGCAACAAATTATTTGTATGAAGGGCTGCCTTTTATCGGCAGCCCTATTTTTTTATCCGATAGAAATAACTCGCCCGCTTTACTATCTTTATAAAGAAGAGAATTAATTATGCAGGGGAGATTATGGGAACCTTAAAAGAAAAAGTACAGGACTTTCTTTCTCAAAAACGTATCGCTGTGGCTGGCGTTTCCCGGAACCCCGAAAAGGGGGCAGCAGCCAATGCCATCTACAACAAACTTAAAGATTCCGGTTACGGGGTGTTTGCCGTGAATCCTCAGGCAGATACGGTTGAAGGAGATACTTGCTATCCAAACCTGAAGGCCATCCCCGACGGTGTTGACGGGGTGGTAATTGTAACCCCGCCCGATGCAGTTGAAGATATAGTGAAGCAATGTATGGAAACGGGCGTTTCACGGGTGTGGATGCACCGCTCATTCGGGACTGGAAGCGTTTCTATTGAAGCATCTAAATTATGTGAGGAGAATAACATCAGTGTCATTGCCGGCGCCTGCCCAATGATGTATCTCAATCCTGTAGATTTTGGGCACAAAATGATCAAAGGAATTTTGCGGTTTACGGGCGGATTGCCGAAATAATTACCGGTCAATCTGTGAATTAGTTCGTAGAATAATCAATTGCTTTCCGTACTTGCATAAGGAGCTGAGAGGGACGGTAGGGTTTTTGAACAAAATTCTCAAGTTGCAGCTCAGGTATTTCTTCTTTCAATTTAGGATCCAAATATCCGCTGGCGATAATAACCCTGGCTTTTGGATTGAGCTTTTTCATCTGTAAATAAGCCTGCCACCCATTCAGTTTTGGTAAACCCAAATCGGTGAATATAAGATCAATGGAACTGAAATTTTTGGAGTAGAGTTCTACCGCTTCTTCACCATTCATGGCGGTTAGAACTTTATAGCCGTGATATTTTAGCGTATCCTTAACTACATTTAGCAACATTTCCTCATCTTCAACAACCAGGATTGTTTCCTCACCGTTATTTTCCTTCTTATTTTCCATTATTGAACTATCTACGGTTATCACAATTTCACTTTCCAAAACCGGAATATAGAGATAAAAAGTGCTGCCCTTTCCCTCCTCACTTTCCACATCAATAAAACCATAATGATTCGAAATTATTCCATAAACAACCGAAAGACCCAATCCGGTGCCCTTACCCTGCTTCTTTGTTGTGAAGAAAGGTTCGAATATTCGCTTGATCAGCAACTTGTCCATTCCCGTTCCGTTATCTGCTATGATAACACAGACGTAATTGTTTTCATTTGCCTCAGAGAATTTTTTGCGAAGTTTGACTCCAGATACAGTGACGGTTTTTATTAAAATATTACCTCCGCCAGGCATGGCATCCCGGGCATTAATACATATATTCAGAAGTACTTGGTGAAATTGATTATGGTCAGCTTTGATGAAGGGTAGGTGGGCTTCTAGATCCAGAGAAAAAGTAATGTTCGTGGGAAATGTTTGTTTGGCCATGTCAACAAGATCCCGGACTGCCGAATTCACTTTAACAGTCTCGAATAGAACATTCTTTTTCCTTGCAAAAGTGAGAATTTGCTGGACTAATCCGGCACCACGATCTGCTGCCTTGATAATTGATTTCAGCCCCCAGGCCAATCTTTTCGGTGCCAAATTCCCCTGTTGAATAAGCGAGGCATATCCGGTAATAATCCCCAGAATGTTGTTAAAGTCATGGGCAATGCCTCCCGCAAGTGTTCCCAGTCCTTGCAGCTTCTGAGCCTGGCGAAGCTGTTCTTCAAGCTGCTTCTTCTCTGTTATGTCCTGGGCAATACCAACCAGAGCAATTGGGTTTTTCTCATTATTAGTGACCATGGAGGTTGAAAGGTAAATCGGAAAATCGGTTCCATCTTTTTTCTTATTATAAAGGACTCCCTGCCAACCTCCCTTTATTGAAGCAGGAAGGATTTCTTTTGCTACTGACGGTCGGGTCAGCTTGGACCGAACTAATTCAATATTTTTCCCAATCAATTCCCTTTTCTTATGTCCATAGGTTTTGAGAAAAGCCTGATTTACAAAAATAATTTTGTTTTCCAAATCGGTTATGACGACGCATTCGCTAATACTCATCACCGTATGAGCCAATAACGATAATTTGTCAGCGACGATCGTCTTGGATTCAGCAATGTTCGAAAAAGTTTTCCAGAGGAAGCTGTATAAGATTAGTGCGGTTATACCTACATACAGGAACCCTTTGATGGTTTGAAACTGCGTTATGTATTCGGGATCTCTGATTAGAATGAGCGTAAGTTTGTCCGAAAAGAAAATCCAGGCTAAACTGTAAATCAAGAATATAGAAACCATTTTGAGGGAAATAACCCAGGTTTTAGGCTGGTGTACTTCAACTTCCATGTTTGTCATCGAGATCTCTAAATTTTTTTGATTACTATTCTATTTAGCCAATTTCAGCATCACCTAAATCATCGGTTATTTATAGTGATCATTAAGAATTTTAAAATATTATCGACTGTTGAAAGTTTGGGTGCGTTGCGAAATAATTAATATCTCTTGCTTTCCAGTTTTTATTACCCTACTTTATGCCGTCAAAATAACGTAACAACAGTTTTTACAGCAGGTCCGGGAAAGTCAAATACCCACCAGGTTTAGATTATTCTCTCACCATCAGTAAATTCCTTAGTTACATAAGTATAATTTTATTTCATGAGGTTGTATCGTGGAAAAAGGTGTTGTAAAGTGGTTCAACGGTTCCAAAGGATTCGGTTTTATCAGCCGTGACGGTGGCGAAGATGTATTCGTACATTATTCTGCTATCGAAGGTAACGGCGGGTATAAGTCTCTCGATGAGGGCGACGAAGTCGAGTTCGAAGTAACCACAGGACCCAAAGGATTACAGGCTGAGTCAGTTCGCAAGATCTGAGGTTGCCTAAAATCGAAAATTAAACCCCGGTCTACCGCCGGGGTTTTTTTATATAGGATCAATTAATACTGACACCCAAAAAATAATAAATTCCTGCCATCAAAATTCAAATCATCCCGTATTAATAGTGCTGTTATTTGTGAATAAATTGGTCATAACATTTGGAGGGAACCCATGAAGATTGAGGAAGTCATTGAGGGAGATATAGCCATCTTAACATTAGTCGGGAATATGCTTGAACCGGACACCTGCGAGCTGGCAGAAAAGGTAAAAGGGCTTGCCGAAACTAATATTCGCAATGTGGTTATCGATCTAAATGGCGTCAAGAGAATGAACAGCGCATATGGATTGGGAGTTCTCGTGACGTGCTTTTTTATCATGAATCGTGCCGGAGGTGAGCTGCGGCTGGCGCATCTAAACGAAAAGGAACAGCATATTTTGAAAGTTATGAAACTGGATCATATCTTCCATATTTATGATAGTATTGAGGAAGCATTATATTAATTTATGCTTCATCATATTGGTCTAATCTGCGCAGGTGGAAACGTATTTGAGACGAACCAACAAAGCAATGGAAGAGTATCTCAGGCCCGCAAAATTCATGAACAGCGATCACGCTGCTGTTATCGCTTATGCCCGGAAAATAACGAGAGGGATCGAGGATAAAACCGAAATAGGGATTGCGCTGTATTGCGCAATTCGCGACGGGTTTAAATATAATCCTTATAGGATGGACCTGAGACCGGAAGGTCTAAAAGCAAGCAACCTGCTGTCACGCGATCACGGTTACTGCATCGAAAAAGCAAATCTTTTGGGTGCTTGCGCCAGAGTTGTCGGGATTCCCAGCCGCTTAGGATTTGCGAATGTCAAAAACCACATCGGGACCGCCAAATTAGAAAAGATTCTCAAGACGAACATATTGGTGTTTCATGGGTATACCGAGCTTTATTTAAATGAGATCTGGGTTAAGGTTACTCCTGCCTTTAACAAAGAACTTTGTGAAAAGCTCAATGTCGCTCCCTTGGAATTTAACGGAAAAGAAGATTCCATATTTCAGGAATATGATCGAAAAGGGGGGAAGTTTATGGAATATCTATATGATTACGGCAATTTCCCCGACGTTCCCTATGACCTGCTTATCAAAGAACTCAAAAAGCATTATCCCCACATATTTGAGAAATATGGAAAAGTGATTATTATGGATTGATTTTCGTTTGATCGAAATTGAGGTTAGGATCTTCAATCTTTATCTATATTTCCTTCAATTCACCTATCTCTGCAGCATCTGCAAGAAGTCGTCTTCACTCAATATTTTAATATTCAGTTGTTTAGCTTTTTGATATTTTGAGCCGGCGTTTTCCCCGGCGACCACATAATCAGTGTTTTTGCTCACCGAATTTGTAGAGATCCCTCCTCTTTCCTCTGCCGCTTGTTTGGCTTCCTCTCGGGTGAAATGCTCCAGCGTTCCGGTAAAAACAAATGTCTTGCCGTTGAAGCGCTCATCCACACGGGCTGCTTTTTCTCTCTTTTCCTCCTTAAATTTCAACCCGGCTTTACGCAGTTTCTCAACGACTTTCAGATTTTCCGCTTTCTTAAAAAATTGAATGACTCTTTCGGCCGTTTTTTCTCCGATACCGTCGATGCTGTCAATTTCCTCAAACGAAGCATTCATCAATGAATCAAGGGAGTGAAAATGATTTGCCAATAGGCGCGCAGCGCCCTCCCCCACAAAACGGATCCCCAAAGCGAAAATCAACTTCTCCAGTGGCTGATTCTTACTCTGCTCAATCGCTTCAATAATATTCTCAGCGCTCTTTTCACCCATTCTCTCCAGCCCAGCAACATCATCGGCTTTAACAGCATACAAATCGCTGTAATCCCCAATGAGCTTTTCTTTGAGAAATAGGTCGACAATCTTGTCTCCCAATCCCTCGATATCCATGGCGCGCCGGGAAGCATAGTGCTCGATTCTTCTCGCAACCTGCGCCGGGCAGCGGACATTCTCACAAACCAGCGCAACCTCTTCCTCCGGTTTAACCAACGCAGAATGGCACACCGGGCAGTTCTTCGGTTCCCGGTAGGGCTCCGAATTTGGCGAGTGCTTTTCAATCCTCAATATTTTCGGAATAATATCTCCTCCCTTTTCCACCAAAACATCATCGCCGATGCGAACGTCCAATCGGTGAATTTCATCAAGATTATGAAGCGTTGCACGCTTCACCGTCGTGCCCATTAACTTAACCGGGGATAAAACTGCAACGGGTGTTAAAGTTCCAGTTCTGCCCACCTGCCAATTTATTTCCTCTAATTTGGTCACTGCTTGTTCGGTGCTGAACTTAAAAGCAATTGCCCAGCGTGGACTTTTTGCCGTAGCTCCTAGCCGCTCCTGCTGATCGATGCGGTTCACTTTAACCACGGTTCCATCTACATCGTAGGGTAGTGCGTCCCGTTTTGCCTGCCACGATTTCCAATAATCAATAACCTCATCAATCGTTTTGCAAAGCCGGTAATTCGGATTGACCGGAAAATAGAGTTTCTCTAGAATTTTCAAGCTCTCATAGTGGGTTTTGATCGAACGGCTTTCATTGAGGGAATCGAGATAGTAACAGAAAATCTGCAGCGGTCGCCGGGCTACTTCCTGTGGATCCTGAAGCTTTATTGAACCGGCCGCAGCGTTGCGGGGGTTGGCAAATGCCGGCTCGCCGTTCTCAATCCGGGAATCGTTCAATCTCTCAAATTCCTTCAGCGGGTAGTAGATTTCACCGCGGATGTCAATATTCTTCAGTTGCGAAAATTCAGTGAATATGGACATACCATGATCGCTCAAAAGGTCCCGCACAGCGGGAAGCCGATCGATTAGATCGGTGGGAAAGGGGAGTCCT
>Ga0209536_100003832_pt1 | contig 23931 bp, 20 predicted proteins | sample DeeMarSeWOR28_12_FD_187461 | JGI IMG/M metagenome (GOLD analysis project Ga0209536, IMG submission 187461) | Marine sediment microbial communities from White Oak River estuary, North Carolina - WOR-2-8_12 (SPAdes) (version 2) | ecosystem: Environmental > Aquatic > Marine > Intertidal zone >...
CGATTGAAATCGCCCTCCAGTCCGTGGCCCACGGCCTCGTGCAACAGTACACCCGGCCAACCGGGCCCCAGCACTACCGGCATCGCGCCGGCCGGAGCCGCCACCGATTCGAGGTTGGTGGTCGCCTGGCGTACTGCCTCGCGCGCCAGTTCGTAGGCGCGATCGGTGTTAAAAAACACGTCGTAACCGTGGCGCCCACCTGCGCCGGCACTACCCTGCTCACGCCGCTCCTGGTGACACATCAGCACGGTGACGTTGAGCCTGACCAGCGGCCTGATATCGGCTGCCAGGGTGTTATCGGTTGCCGCCACCAGGATGTGATCGATACCACCGGACAGCGATATGATGACCTGCTCGATGCGCTCATCCAGCGAGCGCGTGTAAGCGTCGAGTTTCTTCAACAACTCCACCTTTTCCTCGGCGGCGTGGCCATCGACCGGGTTGCTCGAGGTATACAGCGGTTTCGTCGCCCGGCCCGCGAGCGCGATTGCACTGCTGCCCGACTGCCCCTGGCGCACGATGGCGCGGGCATTGCTCACCGCCTGGGTGATCGCGTTCGCATGCAGGTCATCGCAATAGGCGAAGCCGGTCTTTTCCTCCGACATGGCGCGAATACCAACGCCTTTTTCGATGTTGAAACTGCCCTCCCGCAAAATCCCGTCGTCCATCACCCAGGATTCCTGCTGGCTGGTCTGGAAATACAAATCACCGGCATCGATGAACTTGCCGTGCAGGGAGTCGAGGAATCCGCCCAGCTGCCCGATCTCGAGTTCGCCGGGCTCAAGAATTGTTTTGCCGACCGTTTCCAGTATTGATGTCATGCTGTTATTGCTCCAGTTCGTCTCGATTGCCGACCAGCAACCTGATTTCATCCGCCGCCTGGGTACCCGCCACGAGGCGAATGTAATCTGAGGGCACCCCCAGGGATATCAACCAGTCACGCAGTTCCGCGGCCCATAATTCGCCGCTGTCCTCTCCGGGATAGCGCACCACGATCAGGCCGTTATCCAGCGTGTCCCAGTAACCGACGGCCGCGCGCAGGGCATCAAACTCGGCGATCACGGCGCCGCTGCGAGGCCGTGCCCACTCATCGGCACTGACTACATAGATGCGCGCCACGTCGGCCGACGCCGACAGCGCCAGCAGCAACAGCGCAACGGCGCTACTTATCAGTCCTGGGTAATACGTTCTGGTTTTCATCAACCGCCTTCAATAATTCAATTTGGGGATCATCCCAACTGCCGGTTACCCGGTACTCTATTTCCACGGCATCGTCGATAACCGTCTTGAACAGGTTCTGCAACAACAGCAATCCCCAGCCGACGGTAGTGCCCACCGCAACCGCGCCGAGCAACGGCAGGGTTTGCCGGATATTGGGAGTCACGCGCATAAGCTGATCGTAATCGCGGTCTATTATACCGGTTTTCCCGGAGATCTTGATCTTTGCCGCCGGTCCTTCCAGGCGCGTATTTTCCGTGTACAGCACGCCATCGCTGATCCTGTAGTCGCCCTTGATTTCATCGAAATCCATACCTTCGATGACGACATCGGAAAAATCCAGCGCCAGTCGCCGCGGCAGCGCCGACAGGCTCAGCAAGCCCACATAACGACCGCTACCGGGCTCGACATTGTTCAGCACACCATCGGTCACTTTCATCTTCGCCGTGCCGCTCACCGTGCCCAGAGAGAATTCGAATAACGGCGCAGGCCAGCTGAAATCACCTTTCAAATCGATTTCACCCGACGACATGCTGTTACCGAAACCAAGCCCGTTCAGGGCTTCACCCAGCTCGGGGCCGGCTACGGCGACTTCGAGACTGGATTTGTGGCTGTCGTTCAACTCGTCGAATTTCCACTCGCCATGGCTGCTGATCTGCACCTTGTCACGCCGCAGGTCAAGATTTTGAACATACAGCGTTTCGTCGCGCGGATGCGCGACGAACAATAAGTCACTGAAGTTCATGTCGTCATAGCGCAGCGAGTTGCTACTAAGCCTTAATGCAGGCAGGCGCGAAGGCCGCAGCGTCGAATAATCGACCGCCTCGGGGCTCTTGTCGATTTTCAGGTAGTCCAGCTCTACCACCAGCGGATCCTGCGCCGAAGTCTTGATCGGGGATTCAAAGCTGCCCCTGGCTATCGACGAATCGATCTGCCCCAGAAAACGGCCATCGAACTGTTTCACCTCGAGTACGGCCGAATCGAATTGATGACGGAAGGCCTGCCCTCGATCCACACCCAACACGATATATTTCAGCAGCGCAGGGTTGTTCTCACCGGATCTGGCGAAGAAGTCCAGCCAGTCATCGAGCGACAACTCGGCAATACGGCCATAGAGAAAAATGCCGGGTCGTTGTTGCCTGCGCAAGCTGGAATTGAATGCGATATCGAGCCTGTCCAGGCGATAGCCAGCGGAACCGTCTTCGCGCAACATACCCCGCCCCAGCAGTTCGCTGCCCAGCTTGCTCTGGAAGCGAATCTTGTTTGGCAGGAAATCTATATCCGTACTAAAGCGAACCTCATCCGCGGCCCGTTTGCGGAATGGCACGGGCATATTCAGCTGTGTATCCCGCAGACTGCTGGTCGAGTTGATACTTAAAAAGGGCTGTTCCTCGGGCGCTGCGTCACCGGCGATCTGCAGGCGCAGGCGCCAATCGCTTTGACCCTCGACCGCCTCTGACAGATAGCCCGGCAGTTGGCGCAAAAGGTTGGCCGATGTAATCCTGCCCTGCACCGTCACCTCGGTGCTGATTGCCGAATTACTGCTGCTGACGTCAATAGTTATCGGATCGCCAAAGAAGCGCGCACTGATGTCGCTACCGGCAAGACTATCCTGGGTAACTTTGAGCTGCCCGTTGACTTGTGCCAGATCCAGCCCCCAGGGTGGTACGCGTAGCGCAACATCCCTGAAGCCGAGCCTGACATTTACCTTGTGTTCGTCGAGACCGGCCGCAAGCGGTAAGCGGATATCGATCTGGCCATCCACCGCACCGCCGATATCCTGCAAATTGGTGAGCACCTCGTCGAAGCGCCGCCCGACCGGCGTATTGCGCCAGACGCGTAGCGTATCCCGCGTAGATGCTGCGGTGCTGATCGCAAGATCCAGCGAAGGGTGGTTGAAATCGGCGATCATTCCACTGGCCTTGACGTTGTCGATGCGTTCATAGCTGGCACGTTCCAGATCGAACTCGAAGCCGAGATTGTGAAACAGAATCCGGCCGTCGCCATTCTTTAAGGGTAGCCAGCCCGGCGCGAAGAAAACATTTGCCTGCTCTACACGAAAGCCAACGAAAAGTTCCGCCGCCTGTTCGAGTGCCAATTCCCGAATATCGCGCAAGCGACCATGGTACTGGAATTCACCCTCGGAGGCGTGGCCCCCGATAATACCTCGATCCAGCCACTCGAGAGTTTTCCCGGGCAAAAGCTTAATCGGCAAATACTTTCCGGTGCTGGCAACCCTCACATCATCGAAGGCGGCGCGCAGGAACATGAATGGCGCCTGCTCCCCGTCGGTCTCCAGCAGCAGTCGACCCACGGCCCTGAGATCCTGATTGCGCAGCTCGATATCGTCTGCCACCACCAGCAAATTGCCCGTTGGCAGACGATTCAGCAGCACCTCCATGCGCAGCGAATCCGCCTGCAACGGCGCGCGGAACGAGTCGCCGAAATCGAGAGTGAGCGCGTCGCCGGTCAGCGCAGCGGCGAGGCGGTTGTGACCCAGGACCAGGTCGGCGTCGAGCTTGTTTATGCCGGGGAATCGACCAAATGCTTCATTACTCAGATCGGTAATCCCGGCGCCCAGCCTGAAATTCTCTGCATCGTCCAGATCGATTTCGAAAATTACATCCTGCAACAGTCCCTGCAAGCTCCCCTGCAAGATCTGGCTGCGCACACCGGCAGGCAACCACTGGCCGGCGATCACCGGCAAACTCGACAGCGGCAGGCGGTCAATCGTCGCCGCCACGCGATAGTCATCGGCCACTGCAGGAATATCGATCTGCGCGTCGAACCCCGGAACCGATTTACCATCGACGGAAAGGCGCTCGAATTTACTGCTGACGCGCCAGCGACGATCGCCAACAGCCGTGTCGAATCGGGCATGATAATCGATCGCCAGCGTCGGTTTATCGTCGGCAACCTGCACTACTCCGTGATTGAGGAGCAGGTCCCCCTGCAGGCCGGTTATGCGATATCCCGCCATGTCGAGCCACAACTGGCCATCGAGAACGCCGCTTTTCAGACCACGGGTATCGAAGTCAAACAATTTCGCTACCGGAGCCAGTTGCAAATCTCCGATATTCAAATAGATCAGGCTGGTGTTGGGGTCGACCACCGACTTGACCAGCAGTTCGCGCCCGAACTCCTCGGGCAACAGCGCGTTTACCTGGGCGAAGAACTGGTCTTCGCGATGACCGATGCGTGCCTCGACGCGCGACAGTTGATGGCTGGTACCGTGAGTTTCATCGTGTACGATCAGGCGCCGCAGGTCGAGTTTCAAATAGCGGGGCAACAATTCGAGAACCTCTGAGAAGCCCGGTAAATCGACATTTCCGGCCTCGATTAGATACTCGTTTATCCACCACTTCCCCGTCGTGTCGCGGGTCAGTTCCAGTTTTTCGAGCTTGCCACTGACTTCAAACACCACCGGCGTGCGTTCGCGCAGGCTCCTCCAGAAATCAAACTCGACCTCGAGAAAATCGATGAACAGGGGTTGCGAGCGGTCCGGCAGGTTAAGCGAAACATTGTCGATGCGCAGCACCGGGTTGAAACCGAGCATGGACCCGCTGAAGCGGTTGAAAACGAGCCCTTTGCTGACTTCACGTTCCAGCAGATAGCTGATTTTCGACTCGAACAAGTCGATATTACTGATCACCAGGCGCATCCCACCCATGGCCAGCGCCAGCAGCAGGAAGAAGGTCACAAAAAGTGCCAGGCTGATTTTCTTGAGAAACTTCATGTACGCTGCAGCGGTGCCTAGACGGGCACCACGTCATAGGATTCCTGTGACAGGTGAGCCTCGACCTGCAGCTTGACCGGAATCCTGATAAAGGTTTCCAGTTCGGCGAGGTTGGCGGCTTCCTCGTCCAACAGTCGATCGACCACGTCCTGGTTTGCCATCACCAGTAACTGCTGGGCTTCGTCGTAGAAGCGCGCCTCGCGCAGTATCTCGCGAAAAATTTCGTAACAGACGGTTTCCGTTGTTTTCAGCGATCCGCGGCCGTGACAGACGGTGCAGGGCTCGCACAGCACGTGCTCCAGGCTTTCGCGGGTGCGCTTGCGCGTCATTTCCACCAGCCCCAGTGGCGACACGTCGCACACCTGCGTCTTGGCGTGATCCTTGGCGAGATACTTCTGTAACGAGTTCAGCACCTGGCGCTTGTGATCATCGCGTTCCATGTCGATGAAATCGATGATAATGATGCCGCCCAGGTTGCGTAACCTGAGCTGGCGCGCGATCGCCTGCGAGGCTTCCATATTGGTTTTGAAAATGGTTTCCTCGAGATTCTGATGCCCGACGAAAGCGCCGGTGTTGATGTCGATGGTGGTCATCGCCTCGGTCTGATCGATAATCAGGTAACCACCCGATTTGAGGCTGACCTGGCGCGCCAATGCGCGTTGAATCTCATCGTCAATGTTGTACAGATCGAACAGCGGACGGTCGCCGGGATAGTGTTCGATGCGCGTCGGCAGATCGGGAATGTAACGCGCGGCGAAAGCGCACATTTTCTGATATGTCTCACGTGAGTCGACCAGCACCACGGTGGTATCCACCCCCACCATGTCGCGCAGTGTACGGATCGACAGCGGCAGGTCTTCGTGAATCATGGTCCCCGGCGCCAGCGTCTCCGCCGATTCCAGCAAACCGCCCCACAGCTTCGACAGAAAGGATATATCGCGCTGCAACTCACGCTCATCGACGCCTTCCGCCGCGGTACGAATGATACAGCCGCCAATCTGATTCTCCGCACGACAGGCTTCCAGCAGATTCTTCAGGCGCTCGCGCTCGACTTCATCCTCGATCTTGACCGAAATACCGACACTGGAGGAATTCGGCATATACACCAGGTAGCGCGACGGCACCGAAATACTGGTGGTCAGCCGCGCGCCCTTGGTACCGATGGGATCCTTCACCACCTGCACCAGCAGAGTCTGGCCCTCGTGCAGTAATTCGGTGATCGCGGGACGCGCGTCGTTATTGTCGGCAGCACCCTGGGATTGAATGGCATCGGACACGTGCAGAAACCCGGCTTTTTCCAGGCCGATGTCGACAAACGCGGCTTCCATTCCAGGCAACACGCGGTTGACCTTGCCCTTGTAGATATTACCGACGATGCCACGACTGCGCTCGCGTTCGATGCTGACTTCCTGCAGGGAGCCATTTTCCACGATCGCCACCCGGGTTTCCTGGGGCGTTATGTTGATCAGTATTTCTTCGTTAATCGTCATAGTTCGAATATCTCAATATCGGCGCGCCGCAAAAGCTCGGCGGTCTCACATAGCGGCAAACCCATGACCGCCGAATAACTGCCCTCGAGGCGTTCCACGAAGACCGCGGCCTTACCCTGTATCGCGTAGGCACCTGCCTTGTCCATTGGCTCCCGCGATGCGCAATAGGCCGCAATTTCGCTAGCCTGCAATACGCGGAAACTGACCTGGTTGCGAGTCAGACGAGATTCCAGCAGGTTACCGCCTGCCAGCGCAACGGCCGTCAGCACCAGGTGTTGTCGGCCCGACAGTCTGCGCAGGATGCGGCAGCAATCATCCCGATCCACGGGCTTGCCAATAATCTCGCCATCGATGGCGATCGTGGTGTCCGCGGCCAGCACCACCGCGGATGCCTGTGTTTTGGCGATGGCGGTAAAGGCAACCCGGGCCTTGGTTTCGGCCATGCGGGTTACGTATTCCTCGGGCGATTCGCTGTCGAGCTTGGTTTCGTCGATAGCGCCGTCATAGACCTGGTATTCGACACCTATCTGCTGCAATAATTCAGCCCGGCGCGGGGATTGGGAGGCTAGGTAAATCATCGCTAGAGCATAGCTCGAATTCACCGAGCCGACTATTCGCGATGATAGGGATGACCCTGCGAAATAGTCCATGCCCGATACAGCTGTTCGATCAACACCAGCTTGACCAGCGCATGGGGCATCGTCATTCGCCCCAGCGATACGCGCTGCCGGCAAGCCTGCAAACACTGCGGCGCGAGGCCATCCGGGCCGCCGATGATCAGATTCACCTGGCTATACTCGAGCATCCAGCGCTGTAACTGGGCCGCCCAGTCAGCACTGGTCCACGCGCTGCCCTTGTCATCCAGCGCGATGTTGTGACCCGGGCGCAGCTTCGCCAGGATCTGCGTCGCCTCGCGCTCGCGCCGCTGCTCGGCCGACTGGCGCGAACCACCCGCAATCAGCGGCACGGTAACCTGGGTGAATCCCAGTTCGCGCGGTAATCGCTTGAGGTAATCGGCACAACCGGCATCGACCCATGAAGGCATCTTCTGCGCCACATTGATCAACTGGATTTGCATTGCTAGTCAACGGCCAGTTCTTCGCCCCAGAGTTTTTCCAGCTCGTAGTAGCGCCGCACATCGGGCAACATCACGTGAACGACGACGTCGCCGAGATCGACCAGTACCCACTCGCCCACTTCCTCACCTTCGACACCGAGCGGAGGTTGTCCCGCGGCGCTGGCTGCCTCGATCACCGATTCGGCGATAGCGACCACGTGCCGGGTGGAGTTACCACTGGCGAAAATCATGTAATCGGTAAAACTGGCAATACCGCGCACGTCGAGCACCACCAGATTCTCGGCCTTCAGGTCTTCGAGTGCCTGTAATGCCATTTTTCGGGTTGCCTCTGACTGCAACGCGTGAGTTTTAGTGTCAATCACATTTATTCCGGTAAAGGTTATGTTCATCAATATAGTCAGCCACCGCCGCACACAGGTATTGGCGCGCGGATAAGCCCTGTTGTAATACACCGCGCACCATGCTCGACGAACAATCGGGCGCGTCTACCGCTAACACCAGTATTGCGCCCGCTTTTCGCTCACGCAGCTGCTCGGGCGTAGCGACGCGATTTGCCGCAAACAAATCGGCATCGACCTCGACGCCAGGGCGACAGCAGATCACCAGGTGGGCGAGTTCGAGAATCTGCCGTGGCGACTTCCAGTCGGCAAAACCGTTGAATGCGTCGGCGCCGAGAATCAACACCAGGCAATCCGTGCCTTGCCGAAAACCGGCATTCTGCCGAATCCGGCGCAGGCTGTCGATCGTGTAGGAAGGCCCGTCACGTTGCAGTTCGATTCGATTCAGTGAAAACGCCGGCGTATTTTCGATGGCCAGTTCGATCATCTCGCAGCGTTGTTGCGCGCTGGCATGAGGGGATCCACGGTGCACCGGCAACGCGCAGGGCATGAACTGTAATCGTTGCAAACCCAGCCGGGCTACGACCTCGCTTGCAATATGCGTGTGTCCAAGGTGAATCGGATCGAAGGTTCCACCCAGTATCCCCGTCATCATCGATATCAAGCGCGCAGGTTTCCGTCTCCGAAGACTACGTATTTTTGCGAGGTCAATCCTTCCAGGCCAACCGGGCCGCGCGCATGCAGCTTGTCCGTGCTGATGCCAATTTCCGCACCGAGACCATATTCGAAACCGTCGGCAAAGCCGGTCGAGGCATTGACGATCACCGAGCTGGAATCGACACGACGCAGGAACTCGCGCGCGTTGCTGTAGTTTTCGCTGACGATGGCATCGGTATGCTTCGAGCCATAGCGATCGATGTGTTCGATCGCCTGCTGCAGATCGTCGACGATGCGAATCGACAGGATCGGCGCCAGGTACTCGGCATACCAGTCGTCTTCGACGGCCGCAGCGATGTGCTCACTGTCGAGTTGACGACAGCGCTCGCAACCCCGCAGCTCGACGCCCTTGGCCACCATGGCGGCAACGATCGCCGGCAATACTCGCGGCGCAATCGAGTTTTCGATCAGCAGCGTTTCCATCGCGTTGCATACGCCGTAACGCCGGGTCTTGGAGTTGACCGCGATATCCAGCGCCTTCTGCGGATCCGCCGCTGCGTCGATGTAAACATGACAAACACCATCGAGATGCTTGATCACCGGAATTTTAGAATCCTGGCTGATGCGTTCGATCAGCGATTTGCCACCGCGCGGAATAATCACATCGATACTGTCCTGCATCTGCAGCATGAGACCCACCGCCGCGCGGTCGGTGGTGTTGATCACCTGCACCGCACTGTCGATCATTCCTGCCTGCTCGAGCCCCTGCTGGATGCAACTGTAGATTGCGAGATTGGAATGCAGGGCTTCCTTGCCACCGCGCAGTATGCTGGCGTTACCCGACTTGAGACACAGCGCCGCGGCGTCGATGGTCACGTTCGGGCGCGACTCGTAGATAATGCCGATGACGCCGAGCGGCACGCGCATTTTGCCAACCTGGATACCTGAAGGCCGATAGCGCAGGTCACTGATTTCGCCAACCGGATCGGCAAGCGCAGCCACCTGCCGCAAGCCTTCGATCATCGCGTCGATGCGCGCATGGCCGAGTTCGAGCCGTTCGAACATCGCGCTGGCGATCCCGTCTTCGCGTGCGCGCGCAAGATCACGCTGATTTTCCTGCTGAATGAAATCGCGGCGCTGATCCAGCACCTCGGCGATGGCTCGCAAGGCACGGTTCTTTTGTTCCGGGTCGGCATGCGCCAGTTCGCTGGCCGCTGCTCGCGCCGCCTTGCCGAGCGCTGCCATGTAGCCGGGCAAATCCGTCGCCATATCGTCCTGTAACGCTGCACTCATGTCACACCTTTCACGCCGCTGAAGCGAATCACCAGGGACCTGATTTCGAACCAGTCCTGCTGCGGAAATTCACTGTCCTGTTGCCCCTTGCCAAGGCGGTCTAATGTAGCACAGCTTTGCAGCAAACGCTCAATCTGCGCGCCCGCCAGACGCGCCATGGCGGCGCGATAAAAACGCTGCTTGTTACCCCAGATGCGCATTTCCTGCCAGCTGCGTTCGCCGAGCTTGCCCATGCTTTCGGCCAGCTTGAGTCGATCGAGCTGCTCCAGCGCATGCTGCAGGGCCCAGCGCAATTGCACGCTGGCATAGCCTTCCTGCTGCAGGCTCTTCAGGATACGCAATGCGCGCCCACCGTGGCCCGCGAGACAGGCATCCACCAACAGAAAGTGGCTGTAACGCGCCGACTGCGCCACCGATGCCTCGATGGTCGCAAAGTCGATGTTGTCTTTACCGACAAATCGAATCGCCAGCTTTTCCAGTTCCTGATCCGCCGCCAGCAGATTGCCCTCGGTGCATTCGGCGAGCAGCTGCGCGCCCTGGCTGTCGATACTGAAGCCCTTGCCGCGCGCGCGCTGCTGCAGCCAGTCGGCCAGCTGGTTGTCATAAACCGGCTTGAGTTCGACGATTTCACCGCAGCCCGCAATTGCCTTGCACCAGCTTGCGTTGCGGGTCTGCCTGTCGATTGCCGGGGTCACGAAAATATACACGTTGCCCGCGGCCGGGTTCGCGCACAGCTGCTGGATTACCTTGCTGCCCTGCTGGCCGGGTTTGCCACTCGGCAAGGTCACGATGCGACACTTGTTGTTCGAAAACAGCGACATCATGTCACCCTCCTCGAGCAATGCCTGCCAGTCGAAACCGGTATCGCTTTGCAGGTTCTGAATGTCCTCGAAACCGGCTTCGCGCAGGGCCTGCCTGGCCTGATCGAGCCAGTCCCGGGTCAATAGCGGTTCCGCACTGGCGAGCAGATAAACCGGCTTTAACTGTTGAGTGATCTGGGATGCGTGCATGGGCGCAATGCTAACACAGTCGCTATCCCAATAGACGACAGCGTATGCACTTGCGGTGTTTTCGCACTGGTGTCTGCGATCGCTTTTGCACGCAATAAAAAGGCCCTCGCACCGCGAGGTACGAGGGCCGAAAGATTACCTGTTTATTCATTCCGAGCTTCCTGCAAGGCATCCTGCCTGTGATTCGCCGGAATCAATTCCAGGTCACCTTCCTGGTCCGGATCCATCCGAACACGCGAGCAATTATAATCTTTCCAGGGCCGCGCCCCTAAGTACTCATGCCGCTTTGCTTGTAGTCAGATGCGACAGTATTTGTAGGACAAGGCTTACAACCATCATAAATCGCGCAGGCCATCGGAGGGCTGGATACGCGCCGCCCGCAAGCCACCGAGAATCGCCGCCGAGACTGCGATCACGACGGTCAGGCACAGCGCCCACAGAAAGTGTTCGACCAGCAGGAAGCACAGGGTTCGATCCAGATTGAGTTTTGGCGCCAGGAAAAAATTGATGAGGTATTCGAACACAAGATACACCAGCACCGCCAGCAACCAGCCCAGCAGCGCGGTATAACAGGATTGCAGCACCGGAAACAGCACGATGCGCCCACTCTTGAAACCGACCAGCCGCAACACGCTCAAATCCTTGCGCTTGCGATCGACGTTGGCCCACAGGCTTGCCCCCAGCGAAAACGCAAACCCGGTCGCACCAACACAGGCGATAATCCAGAATATGACCGACAGGTTTTGATCGATGGATTGCACCGTCGAAATCTCCGCGACATTGGCCTTGACCCGGCTACCCTCGCTTTCCAGCTCGTCGACCAGCCCCGCGACGTCATATATGGAGCGCGCATAGAGTCGAAACGACGGGTAAATGCGCTGTCCCAGGTTTTCGCTGTCACCCCGCCAGCCGAGCTCCGGCACCGCGCGTCCATCCTTGAACTGCTCGCTGGCAATCAGCAAATCGAGGTTTACGAAGGCGACATTGCGCGAGATGACACCGGCGCCGGCTATGCCGATCACCTCCAGCGGCAGGTGAACGCGTTCACGCTTACCGTGGAACTGCCGCGCGAGGCTGGCATCGATCTCCTCGCCGACTTTCACCTCGAGCTTGTCCGCCGCGCTTTTACTGAGAATGACCTCGAAGTAGTTCTGCGGCAGTCGGGATGACCCGGCGAGCAGCGGATCACCACTGGCGGTGGCCAGCAATTCGGTCGACAGGATGCGCTTCGCGCTGGTGCTCTTGAGCTGTATGGTTGCCGCCAGTGAACGCGTCCTCGGGATGATGAAGGCGACGTCATCGCGATTACGCATGCGATCGATCCAGGCATCGTCGTAGCGACCACTGCCTACCGGCTTGATTTCACGGTTCGACGGATTTTCCACCAGCTCGGCAACCATCGTGGTGACGATGCCAAACTTCAGGCCAAATAGAATCATCATCGGCGCCAGCACCGAAGCCAGCGCCAGGATAAAACAGCCGGACATGCGCCACTCGTGGCTGTAATCGCGAAAGCTCAGACGAATGATATTGTTGAACTGGGACATCTGCCTGGCGACGTCAGTCGCTGAAAGTCGACTGGTAAACCCTGCCGTCTTCGACCGCCATGGCTTCCTGTTTGAGCGTGCGCAGCTCCATCTTGTAGACATGCGCCCAGTCGTGACTCGCGGTGATCAGGGTTATCTTCAGGCCGCGAATCACTTCCATCACTACCGCCATTATCTTGTGCGCGGTGATCGGGTCGAGCGATGCGGTCGGTTCATCGGCGATCAGTATCGACGGGCGATGCGACAATGCGCGGGCGAAGGCGGCGCGCTGGCGCTCACCGGCAGACAGCAGTCCGGGGAGCTTGTCGAGCTGGCGACTGATGCCGAGCACCTTGGAAATCGAGGTAATCGAATCGTCGTCGGGCAGCTTGAGCAGGCGCCGCGGCAGCTCGATGTTTTCACGCACCGTCAGGTACGGCAGCAGGCCACCGGACTGCAACACGTAACCGATGTGCTGCTTGCGAATCTGCGACAGCTCGCTGAAGCGGTTGCGCCGCCAGAGTTCCGCAATGTCGTGGTTATCTCCCTTCACCGGATGCAGGCTCATGTCTTCCGACTGGTCCGGACGCAGGACCAAGGCCAGCATGTCCAGCAGGGTGCTCTTGCCGCAACCGCTGTGACCGATCAACGCTATATTTTCCTCGGCTCGAATCTGTATTTTAGGAACCAGCAGGCGAAACCCGACGCCGTCGATGAGGCGCTCCTTGACGACCCCACGCAATGAATAGACGATCGTCACCGCTGATCAGGGCAACAGTTCGAGGGCAACCGGAAACACCGAGTTGCCATTTACCGGCCCGCCGCCGGGCGTTACCCAGAGATCGGTATGATCGTGCAGCGCCTGGTAGTAATTGATCTTGCTCTCTAGACGGTGCATGAATTCGATCTGCACCTTGGCCGACCACTCTTCCCAGGTTTCCAGCGTCAATCCCATGACTTCGCCGGTATAAGGCAAATCCTCGATATATTCACGCATGTAACCCATGTCGGCTAGATTTGTACCGGCTCCCGAAGTACTGCCGGCAACCGCGGAGGGGTCACGGCTAACCGTGGCCGCCAGGCTTTTCAGGTCATCGATAAAATTCTGCGGGCTGAGCACACCTTCTTCGGCGAGCTGCAGCACCTGCTGCATGACGTACTTCAGATCGCTCAATTGATCGCGCGTCAGCAACACGCGCACATCGACCGAGGAACGCTCCGGATTGATGAAATCGCGATCGATCATCCAGGCGTCAAACACCGCGGGCGGTGGTTGTCCGGATTCCTTTTGCAGGTAACGCATGCGCAGGGCGTTACCCAGCTTGGCAACCCTGTCCTGCAGCTCGCCGAGCTGAGTCGCCGGTGCCGTTTCAGTGACTTTCGCCGTCTGCGTGGTTTGCTGTTGTAGCGGTATTGGCGGCAAGCCATTGGTGGTGGCCAATACCTGCTGGGTAATCTGCCCTGCCAGAGTCTCCAGCACATTGCCGAACTCGTCGACCTCGCCAAGACGCACACCGTAATAAAAATCGCCGATTCCCGGAAAAAAGGACAGCTCCTTGTAGAGGGTTTCCGCCGACTCGTGATCCGCGCCTTCAGCCGGCGTGCGCAGGTGTAATACCCAGATCGAAACGCCCTTGTCGAAGGCGAGCTGGCGCAAAGCCTGGGCGCTGAGCCGCGTTGCGCCGAGCGAATCATGGCTTTCACGCGGGCCCGCGTCGGTTATCAGCACCACGTAACGCGCATCGAATTCGGTCCAGTCGGTTTCCTCGATTGCCGACTTGATACCGGCGTAGGCATCCTCGCGAAAATCGCGGCTCGATACCGATGCCGCATCCAGCGAATTGACGCGATCGAAGAACTGCTTGACGTCGACGCCCTGCTGCAGGTTGACGTAGCGCCGTGTCAGATACTCGAGTTCCGGCACCTCGGCGACATTATCGCGATAGGCGGTCAGGCCGAAACTGACCTGGTTGCTCAAACCCTGTTTTTCGATGGCCGCATATACCCGCGCTACCGCTTCACGGGTGCGGTCGATGTAGGGGCCCATCGACTGGGTAGAATCGATGACGAAGTGAATACCGCTGCGATAGCTGCGCTTTTCCGCCGCGCTTGCAGCGACCATCGCAGCATTGTCCTGGCCGTCGTTGTCACTGTCGTCCAGGGGCACGCTGGCTATCTGCAGCAAACGCGCCTGCTCGTTGCCGAGGTAAACGTCTTCGTGCTGCTTGATCGGCACCAGGTAAAAATTTTCGCGAATATCCAGATGAGCTTCCGGCTGAATCGCGATGACCGGCGAATTCTCGGGAATCTTGTTATTGACGATAGCGTCATACAGCGCCTCGTAACCTTGAATATCGTAGTCATCTACCAGCTTCTGCAAATCATCCTTTTTGGCAAACATCATCACCCGCTGGATATCCTGGGGATCCTTGAACGACACCGTCAGCGCCTGGTTCCAGACGATAGTCTGGTCGCGGCGTACCCAACCGGCGCTATCGCCGAAGCTGTCATAACCCACCTTGAGCCAGTCGCTGCCCTTTTCGTACACATACAGCACGCTGAACGGAATGATCTCGCTGGAGCTGGACGAGGGCACCGGAATCTCGTACAGGCGCGCCTGCGGAACGCTGAGCACACGCTGGTACAGGGATTTCTTGCCCTCCATCAGCAGAGGCTTGGTGGCGGCATACAGCGCTCCACCCGGGAGCAGTAACAATCCGGCCAGCAGCAGAATCGCGGTCAGTCGGCTGGAGATATTACGCATCGCTTCACCTATTGGATATTTAGCAGCAGTTGTCGGGCCCCGGAATCGCCACCGGCGGCGGCATCGCGTGCCCACTGGCCGAGCTCGTCGAGTCGTTGCCGGGCTTGCGGATGGCCAAGCTCCGCCGCCTTTTGATACCACTTCCAGGCCTGGATGGCGTCGGCCTGATCGAGCAGCGTGTCCTCGGCGCGAAAGCGCATGGGATCCGACATTTCACCCATGGTCATCATCGACGGCAGATGATCCTCGCGCGCCGCAAAGAAAAACAGCAAGTGGGCGTCGGCCAGGCTGCCGTCATGGCGAAAATTCTGTGCCTTGTCAAAAACCTGCGACAGCGGATAGGGTTTGCCGGCACTGCGCAACTGCTCGATATACTGGCGTGCGCGCATGCCGGGGGGCACCAGCAGGCTGCGGTCGATAGCGCCGCTAGTCTCTTCGACGGCGTCGTCCTGATTCGCGCTCTCCTGGTTTATCTCTTCGTCGACCGTGCCCTCCCCGTCCGCGGCAGTCTCCGGAGAACCCTCGATCGTCAACTTCCCGGGCAGGTCCCCTCGATCACCACCCAGGAAAGCAAACAGTATCAAGCCGACGACAACCAGCACAATCCAGATGAGCGGGCTACGGCGCGCGGGTGGTGCCGCTTCATTCAGTTCTGACATATTGGTAGGTGGTTCCACTGATTCGTCACCCGCTTGCCGTCGGCTTATTGCCGCTCACGGTGCGGATCACGAGATTATAAACACTTGTGGCCAGCGGGTAAATTTAAGCGTCAATTTAAATCCGGGCCAATCTCACCGATCTCCGTATCCAGGAGGTGCCACAGTGGGTTCTGCCGCGTCGTTAGCAGGAGCCTGGTCAGATATGCGGACTAGTTGTCGAACGAGCCGATCATACAGATCCTGCTCGAGCTCGCGGGTCACGTCTTTCCTTTCCCGATTCGCCGCCAGCAAGGAGTTTTCATCGAGCGTAACGTCTATTTGCTGGCGCAAGCTGCTCTGCGGCAAAATGGTTTGACCATCCGCCGCCTTGACATCGAAGTCCAGGCTACGGCTGATGCGCTTGACGACTTCACCGCCGCTGCCGCCGGTTACCAGCTGCTGGTCGGGCAATTCGTTCAGGGTCACCTTGAGCCGCGCCGTTGCGGACTCTTCCTGCTCGACCAGCTTCGCGCCCGCTCTGGTCAGACTCTGTTCCAGCGCGCCGCGCTGGACCGCGTTTAAATTTCTGGTCACCAGGAAAATCGATGCCAGTTGCGGCGGCAGTTCCGTGGCCCCCGACACCCCTCCGGTCCCCGCCAGCCTGAAACCGCAGGCCGACAGGCAAAGCCCACATAACAGGGCAATAAGGCTAAGGCGAAAAGGATTCAAGAACATTGCTTCAAACGACGATGTTGACCAGTTTTCCCGGCACCACGATGACCTTGCGCACCGCGCTGTCACCGATGAAGCGCTGCGCCTGCTCGTTCGCCAGCGCCGCCGCCTCGCAACCGGCCCGATCCATGTCGACGGCAACCTGCATCTTGCCGCGCAGCTTGCCGTTCACCTGGATCACAATTTCGATACTCTCCTGCACCAGCGCGGAGTCGTCCACCGCGGGCCAGGGATGATCGATGATCAGGCTGTCGTGACCGAGATCCTGCCACAACCGGTGACAGACGTGCGGGATAATCGGCGCCAGCATCAATACCATGCTGTCGAACACTTCCTGGCGTATCGCCCGGCCGGTTTCCGACTCGTCGTCGAAACGCGCCAGGCTGTTGAGCAGTTCCATGTTGGCCGCGATCGCGGTGTTGAAGGTCAGGCGGCGTTCATAGTCATCGCTGACCTTGCGAATGGTTTCGTGCAGTTTCAGGCGCATTGCCTTCTGCGCCTCGTCCAGGTCACCAGCGCTAACGGGCGATTTGCCGCCAGCATCCGCAACGTGTTGCTGCACCGCCGCCCACAGGCGCTTGAGAAAGCGGAAGGCGCCTTCCACCCCGCTGTCGGACCAGTCCAGCGACTGTTCCGGCGGCGACGCGAACATGATGAACAGGCGCACCGTATCGGCGCCGTAGCGATCGATCAAATCCTGCGGGTCAATGGTATTGCCCTTGGATTTCGACATCTTGCTGCCATCCTTGAGCACCATTCCCTGCGTCAGCAGGCGCTTGAACGGCTCGCTCGACTGCAGCAGTCCCTCGTCACGCATCAGCTTGTGATAAAAACGCGCGTACAGCAGATGCAGGATGGCATGCTCGATACCGCCGATGTACAGGTCCACCGGGGACCAGTAGTCGGCGCGCGCGTCGAGCATGGCCTCTGCCTGGTCCGGGCAGGTGAAGCGCTCCTGGTACCAGGAAGATTCCATGAAGGTATCGAAGGTGTCGGTTTCGCGCTCGGCGGCAGCGCCGCATTGCGGACAGCTGACCTGCTTGAAGGAATCCATGCGCTTGATCGGCGAGCCGATGCCATCGAATTCGACGTCCTCGGGCAGCACCACCGGCAGATCGGCTTCCGGCACCGGCAGCATGCCGCAGGCCTCGCAGTTAATTACCGGGATCGGCGCCCCCCAGTAGCGCTGGCGTGACACGCCCCAGTCGCGCAGACGGTAGTTGACCTGGCGCGTACCCTTGCCGCTCGCCGCCAGCCTGTCGGCGATGGCGTCGAAGGCGGCCTCGAACTCGAGGCCATCGAGCATATCTGAATTACAGCTTCGCCCTTCCCTGGTGACAAAGGCTTCCTTGTCGAGATCGACGAAACTGCCGTCCAGCGGCTCGACCACCTGGCGGATTTCGATGCCGTACTTGCGCGCGAATTCCCAGTCGCGCTGATCGTGGCCGGGCACCGACATGATGGCCCCGGTGCCATAGCCCATCAGCACGAAATTGGCGATCCAGATCGGGATGGCTTCACCGTTGACCGGGTTGATCGCATCGATACCGAGCGCGATGCCGCGCTTCTCCATCTTTTCCAGCGCGGCCTCGGAGGTATGCGTCTTGCGGCAGGATTCGACAAACCCGGCGATCTGCGGATTCCCGGCAGCGGCGGCGAGCGCCAGCGGGTGCTCGGCGGCAATGGCCATGAAGGTGGCGCCATAGAGCGTATCGGGCCGCGTCGTGTATACCACCAGCGACTCTTCACCCGGCACCTCGAACTCGACCTCCATACCCTCCGAACGGCCGATCCAGTTGCGCTGCATGGTCTTGACCTGTTCCGGCCAGTCGACCGTATCCAGGTCGGCGAGCAACTCGTCCGCGTAATCGGTGATCTTCAAAAACCACTGTGCGATTTCACGGCGCTCGACCTCGGTGTCGCAACGCCAGCAACGCCCGTCTATGACCTGCTCGTTGGCAAGCACGGTCTGATCGACCGGGCACCAGTTGACCGGTGCGGTCTTGCGGTAGGCGATACCTTTTTCCATCAGCCGCGTGAACAGCCACTGCTCCCAGCGATAATACTCGGGCTTGCAGGTCGCCAGTTCGCGCTTCCAGTCATAGCCGAAACCGAGCAGCTTGAGCTGGCTACGCATGTAATCGATGTTTTGATAGGTCCACACAGCCGGCGGCACATTATTCTTTATCGCCGCGTTTTCAGCCGGCATGCCGAAGGCATCCCAACCCATCGGCTGCAGCACGTTATACCCCTGCATGCGCTTGAAACGCGAGATCACGTCACCGATGGTGTAGTTGCGCACATGGCCAATGTGCAGCTTGCCGCTAGGATAGGGAAACATGCACAGGCAGTAATAGCTTTCGCGCTGCGGGTCTTCGGTAACTTCAAAAACGCGCTGTTCCGCCCAGAATTGCTGCGCTTCGGCCTCCAGGGTTTTGGGGTCGTATGGATTCATAAAGTGTGGCGTTGGAAAAAGGGAGAAGGATACTCCAGACCCAGCCGGAGGCAAAGCCTCATCGACCTGCCCAGCGTTTGATTGCCAGCAATAGTAACGTTAGCGGCAGCAGAGCGAACAGCCACTGCACCCTGGCGAAATAGTAAAATGGCGTGACGCCGCTGCGACCGTGCACTACTTCGCTGATCGACTCGGTGCGAAACTGCTCGGTGACCGACAGCACCCGGCCCTTGTGATCGATGAATGCGGTGATGCCGGTGTTGGTGGCGCGCATCATCACGCGCTCGCTTTCCAGGCTGCGCATTTGCGCGATCTGCATGTGCTGATGCGGCGCAGTCGAGTTACCGAACCAGGCATCGTTACTGAGGTTGACCAGCAGGTTGGCCGCTGGCAGCGACAGCAGGATATCGCGGCTGAATACATCTTCCCAGCAGATCGATACGCCGAGCAGATAGTCGCCCACCTGCATCAACGGCTGTTCGTCGGGACCCGGCGACATATCCGAATAGGGAATGTTGATCAGGCCGCTGAACAGGTTCAACAGCCAGCGCATCGGATAGTATTCGCCAAACACCACCAGGTGGCGCTTGTGGTAGAGGCCTTGCTGGCGACCGAACTGCATCACGCTGTTATAGAATTTCTGCTGATCCGCCTGCGCGTACACCAGGCCGGCAAGCACCACGCTATCCCGCTCCAGCGCAGCGGCCTGCAAGGCTGGCAACAGCGTGCTGGCGATCTGTAGTGAATGCCCCGGCAACGCCGTTTCCGGCCAGATAATCAAATCACTGTCCCAGTGTCGACTGGTTTCGCGCCAATAGGTATTGAAAATGTTGTCGCGCTGATCCCGGCGCCACTTCAGTTCCTGCGGGACATTGCCCTGAACCATGGTCACCTTGAGTGGCGCCGGCATGGGCCGCGTCCAGTCGTTCTGCTGCAGCGCATAACCGCCGAGCGGTATCGCCAGCAGCGCCAGCAGCCACGCGTAACGCCGGCGCTCGATCACCACCACCAATATGACCGCCATCAGGATACACAGCGCACCGATGCCGTAGACACCGATCAGCGGCGCATACCCGGCGAGCGGCGACGGCGTCTGCGAATAGCCAAGCGAAAGCCAGGGCATGCCGGTAATAAACCAGCCCTTGAACCATTCCAGGCCGAACCAGATCGGCGGCAACAGCCAGATGGCGGCGCCGTCCAGGTAATTCCGCGCACAGCGCCAGCAGACCAGGATCACTCCCGGCGCCAGCGCCAGGTAGACCACCAGCAGGGCGGTGATACCGGCGGCAACGACCGGCGGCGCCTGGCCGAAATCGTGCAGGCTGTTGTAGATCCAGTAAACCCCGCAACCGAAATAGCCAAGCCCGAACAGCCAGCCATTGACAAACAGGCGGCGCCAGCGTTGTTCGTCGCGCTGCAACCAGAACAACAGGGCCGGCAGCAAAATCGCCAGCGGCCAGAGGAAGAAAGGCGCGAACGCCAACGCCAGCAACGCGCCCGCCAGCAGGGCCAACAGAGGAGTCAGCGCGGGCCGGTCGAGGCTAATGACTTTCAACGGCGCGACCGCCGTTATCGATGACCTGATACATGTGGACCTGGCGGCTGTCGGCGCTCATCACCTTGAAGGTGAGGTCATCGAGGGTGATCGATTCTCCGCGATCGGGCAGGTAACCGATCTGGCGCAGCAGGTAGCCGCCAATGGTCTCGACGTCCTCGATTTCAAACTCGGTGTTGAAGTATTCGTTGAAGTCCTGCAGCGGGGTCAATGCGCGCACGCTGTAACGGTTCACGCCATGCGGCTGTATATCGACTTCATCGTCTTCTTCGTCGTGCTCATCATCGATCTTGCCGACGATTTGCTCGAGGACATCCTCGATGGTAATCAGCCCCGAGACGCCGCCATACTCGTCGACGATCATTGCCATGTGGCTGCGGTTCTGGCGAAATTCCTTGAGCAGCACATTGAGACGCTTGCTCTCGGGTATAAAGGAAGCCGGACGCACGTATTCATTGATTTCGAAATTCTGATTATGCTGATACGACACCGCCAGCAGATCCTTGGCCAGCAGGATACCGATTACATCGTCCTTGTCGTCATCGATAACCGGGAAGCGCGAGTGTCCCGATTCGGTGATCTTGGCGATGATTTCCTCCAGGCTGTCATCGCGATCGAGCACCACCATTTGACCGCGCGGAATCATGATGTCGCGCACCTGCATGTCGTCGACCTGCAGCACACCTTCGATCATGGTTAGTTCATCCGCACTGAATAGTTCGGCGGTTTGCAGGTTTTTCAGCAACTCGAGCAACTGTTCCTGGTTCTGGGGTTCACCGGTAAATACGCTATAGATGCGATCCAGCCACCCCTTTGTCGACCCGCCATTATCAGCGTCAGCCATGTCCGCCCTCTTTGCAGTCAGTAGCGTTAGTCATTATACGGATTTGCATAGCCCAGGGTATTAAGGATTTCAACCTCCAGCGACTCCATGCCGGCGGCCTGTTCTTCATTTTGATGATCGAATCCCTGCAGATGCAACATTCCATGCACGACCAGATGAGCCCAGTGCGCTTCGACCGACTTGCCCTGGGTCTCGGCCTCGACGAGCACCAGCGGCGCGCAGATGACGAGATCACCCAGGCAATCGTAGTCGAGTATTTCATTGTCGCCCGGGAAAGCCAGCACGTTGGTGGCGCTGTCACGATCCCGGAAACGCCTGTTCAACTCCCGGCTTTCGGCCTCGCCTACGATACGGATGGTCTGCTCGAGCCGGGGGTAAGGGTTTTGCAGGGCAGCCTCTACCCACTGCTGAAACAGGGCCGGGGCAGGAACCGCTTCCAGCCCGGAGTCGTTTTGCAGATCAATGACCGTCGCCATTCTCATACTGATCGTAGGCTTCGACAATGGCTTGCACCAGGGGATGTCGAACCACGTCTTTCGAGGTGAAGTAGGTAAATCCGATTTCGTCGAGCTGTTTCAGTATATTGATACTATGACTCAACCCGGACGTCTTCTGATCGGGCAAATCGGTCTGTGTCACGTCACCGGTCACCACCGCGCGTGAGCCGAAACCGATGCGGGTGAGAAACATCTTCATCTGCGCCGGCGTGGTGTTTTGTGCCTCATCGAGGATCACAAAAGCATTGTTCAGCGTGCGGCCGCGCATATAGGCCAATGGCGCCACCTCGATGATATGTCGCGAAATCAGTTTCTCGACCTTGTCAAAACCGATCATCTCGTAAAGAGCATCGTACACCGGGCGCAGGTAGGGATCGACCTTCTGTGCCAGGTCACCGGGCAGAAATCCCAGCTTCTCACCGGCTTCGACCGCGGGCCGGGTCAGGATCAGGCGGCTGACTTCCTCGTTTTCCAGCGCCTGCACCGCCATCGCCACGGCGAGATAGGTTTTACCGGTGCCCGCCGGCCCGATGCTGAAATTGAGCACCTTTTTGGCGATGCGCTCGAGATAGCGGCACTGCAACTGCGACTGCGGCGTGATTTGCATGCTGCGCAGCTTGATGGAGTAACGCTGGAGGTCGCCGAGCGCATGCTTGTCAGCGATATTCAACAGGGACTCGACCTCCTGTAACGACAGGGCATTTTCGCGGCTTTGCCCGAGTATGTGTTGAACGGTATCGATGACAGCCTGCGGCACGGGTTTGCTGCCCGAGAACTCGAGCTGCTGGTCGCGAAAACGCAGGCGCAGACCGAAGTGCTGTTCGATTGCCTTGACGTTCTGATTGAGTACACCGCAGAAGTTGGAGACCTGATCCTGGGTAAAGTCTGATAAATCGATCAAACGCTTGACCTTCACTCTCTGCCTGCCATTCTTTCCCTGACTTTTGCTACAAACGCCGTTCCAGCAATAATGAAAATTGCGCCAAAAACCGCCAGCATGATAATCATCGCATAAGCCTTAGAAGTCGTCATTCCAACAGCCTTAGTCGAAACTCGCCCACGGGCTAGAATACGAAGTTGATTATTCGATAAGACCGATACCAGGGAGCTAAACTTCACGGACAGAGCATTCTGTTCTCTTTTCAGATCATTCCCCTGTCTCGTTAATTGCTGCAGAAACGCCTTATTTGAAGGGCTTTGTGATTTTTCGCCAGGACTCATCTGCTGGCCCTGTTTTTTTATCATTTCCTGCAATTGGGCAATGCTCTCCTTTAATGCAGCCAACCGATCGCTAATGTCTTCCGCAATAGGAATAGAGGGGAATGTAACGTCTGCAGAAATCCGTTCGACTAGCCGCTCGTGAAACTTGACCACGTCAGCTGAGACAGAGTTTGGAACCACGCTAGTGATTTCGATCATATCGGTATTCGCGATGGGTTCACTCGTGGTACTCAGGATATGTGATCGAATCGAGGCGTATTCTGGAGCCGAAGAAAATTGCGGCAGATCTACATAATCAACCCGCTTGGCGAGTGCCTGCGGTGTTACAACAGGCGCGCCCTTTACACTGCGTCGGACCTCTACTACCGATTGGACTATAGATACCGACTTCGATTTGTTTAGCACCTCGAAACCGATAATTCCGACAACTGCAATCAGGACCGCCGCAGACAGAAACAATTTCCGGCGCATCCAGAAAAAGAGAAACAAATCGATCAGATCGATTTCATCTCCCTGCCTTGAAATCTGATAATCCGGGGAGGCTATCGAATCTTTCGATGGCGCATTTCCTGGAACCTCGCTGTTTTGCATCAGAAAAGTCTCCCCCGTAGAGAATTATTCAAGGCCTCGGTAATCTCGACATCAACGAAATCACCAATCATTTCATCCGATCCCTCAAAATTGACTACCCGGTTGTTTTCCGTTCTACCGGTTAACTCGCTGCGTGATTTTCTTGAATACCCTTCAACCAGAATACACTGCACACTACCCACCATTTGCTGCGAAATACTGGCCGCCTGACCTAATAGTTTGTCTTGCAACAAACGGAGTCTCTTCTTCTTGGTTTGATCAGAAAGATCATCCGGCATGAAAGCCGCG
>Ga0209536_100003833_pt1 | contig 23929 bp, 23 predicted proteins | sample DeeMarSeWOR28_12_FD_187461 | JGI IMG/M metagenome (GOLD analysis project Ga0209536, IMG submission 187461) | Marine sediment microbial communities from White Oak River estuary, North Carolina - WOR-2-8_12 (SPAdes) (version 2) | ecosystem: Environmental > Aquatic > Marine > Intertidal zone >...
CTCGGAAAAACGCGACATGAGGTGGAGCGGACGTGCGAAGTGCCAATCGGCATGCATGCAACCACCTCCGATTGGCGCGCCGCCCGAGGGGCGGTTTGCGTGGCCTCAGGCTTCCAGCCCTTCCGGCCACCTTTGCAAACCGGCCCGTTCCGTGGAACCTCGTGTCGTGTTTTTCCGAGCCCGGTTCTTACGCCCTCGCGCTAACGCCTACATCACTCTGGCGAAGTCTAGGCCGCCGACGATTCCCAGCTCGCCGCGATCGTTTTCGATCAAGATGCGGCGGACGTTCATGCCCAGGGCCTGCTCGGCGGCGCGGCTGATGCTCATGCCGCTCGGCAGGATCAGGATGCGTACGTTCATGGCGTGCTCGACGGCCGTGTTCGGAGGCAGGCGCCGCGACTCGAGCGCGCACGCTTGATCGAAGATGCCCACGGGATACGAGCCTTCGACTACGACAAGCCCGTGTTTGTTCGAGAGCTCCAAACGGTCGACCGCCAGCGCGATCGGATCGTCTGCTTTGACCTTCACGACTGAAGCCGACGCGATCTCCGACAGTGGCGTCTTCAGTCGCTTTTCACGCACGGCTCGCATCAAATCGCGGGTGGATACGACGCCCTTCGGTTTGCCGTCTTGGGTTACGAACACGCGGTGCACGTGATGCTTGCGCATGAGCCGGGCTGCGTCCGACAGGGGAGCATCCGGAGAAACTTGAAGAGCTGGTGACTGCATCAGCTCCTCGACCACGCGGTTCGGAACGCGAAAGGTCTCTCCGTGGGTGTACACGGCCGCATGGAGCAGATCGGTGCGCGAGATGACGCCCTTGATCTCGTCGTTCTCGTTCACCACAGCAAGGGCCGAAATTCCCTGGTCCGCAAACAGCTCGTTCGCAACGACCAGGCTCTCGCCGATCCGAATCGTCTCGACGGGTCTGGTCATGTAATCAGTCACTGGCATCTCGAAGTTTGCCATCTCATTGCCTCTTTTTGCCCGGCCCTCGCGAACCGGCGCCGCGTTCAAACTGCAATCACCTCGCCGAGGCGCTCGACGAGATCCGCCTCCTTGCTCGCAGCAAGGTCCTTGTCGAGCGAGCCGACGACGAGTTGCGCCGTAGGAGCGTCCAGCGCGGAGCGCAGGAGCCCCAAAAAACGAGGTGGAGCGACCAGGACCAGACGGTCGTATCGGTTCTCCATACGCCCATGCTGAAGCTTCTGTGCGAGCGTCCTTGCGAAATCGGACACGGCTCGTTCATGCGGTGTCTGGCTCCGGCTCATCGCCGCACGTCGAGGATCTGCGCTATTCTTCCGAAACGAGCGTCCAGGTCGATCCGCGTCGAAATCTCGATCGCGCTCTCGCCCTTCCGGGTGGTCGATCTCCTCAGTCAGCTCGATTCCCTTGCCCGGCCCGTCGTTCTCGAAGAAGCGCGCACCCGCGTCGTGGGCAACCAAAATCCATGTCTTTGCCATCGTTCGACTCTCCTAGCTGCAAGTCACGAGGCCGGCAACGAGGGCAATGTTTGCAGCTCCACGATCTGCTTGCTCCCGTCCTGGTCGACGACTTCGACGCTCGACAGCATCCCTCCCTCCTCTTGGACGAAAATTTCCGCCGGGCGGTCGATCCGGTGGGACCAATTGGCCGTGTCGACCGTCAAAGCCTGGTCATTGTGGTCCCAGCTGATGCCGACTAGCGCGCTTCCTTGAGATTCGGGCTGCACCCCGATGTCCTCGCCCAAGATCGTCACGCCTACCTTCATCGAGGGAATGTGCTTCGCGACCCCATCGAAGTACCGCTGCCATTCCGAGGGTTTTAGCTTTCTCGTTGCCATCGCATCCTCCGCTGACGAGCAGCAAGCGTAGCAAACCCCATGCCCAAAGGGAGCCGTCGGGACAGGCATCTTTGCACCGCGAGGAGCGCAAAGCATGCGTGGCAAGCGGATGACACGACAGAAATGCGCCTGGGAGCGTCCTCGCGCATGGGCGGAGCCGGCGCGGTTGGTATAGTTGGGCCTGGACGCAAGCTTCATGGCGACGCTGAAGGCAGACCTGGAGGCGACCGGTCTCGAGCTGATGGAGACACACATCTCGTGGGTTTTCTTGGCCGAGGACGAGGTCTTCAAGGTCAAGCGCCCGGTCGATCTCGGTTTCCTCGATTTCACGACGCTCGAAAAACGCCGTGAGGCCTGTGACGCCGAGGTGCGGCTCAACCGGCGGCTCGCCCCCGACGTCTACCTCGGGGTAGTCCCCGTGACGGTCGATGACTCGGGCAAGCATTCAATTCGAGGCCAAGGGCGTGTCGTCGACTGGGCGGTCCACATGCGCCGCCTTCCCGTCCATGAACGTGCAGACCACATGCTGGCGCAGGGTGCGCTCGACCCGGCTCAGATCGACGAGCTCGCCTCGCACGTCGCGCGCTTCCACGAAGGCGCCCGGTGTGATGCAGAGACGTCCCGGCACGGCGAGGTGGAGACGATTCGGCAGAACGTACAAGAGAACTTCACCCAGACCCGGTCGTCGATCGGGGCGTACCTGACTCCCGATCAGGCTCAGGAGATCGAGCGGTGGCAGCTCGCCATGCTCCGCGACGAGGAACGTTTCAGCGCTCGAATCGATGCGGGGCGGGTGCGTGACGGCCACGGCGACTTGAGATTGGAGCACGTCTACTTTCGCCAGGATGGATCGATCGCGATCATCGACTGCATCGAGTTCAATGACCGCTTTCGATATGGCGACGTTTGCGCGGACATTGCCTTTTTGTCCATGGACTTGGCATGGCACGATCGGGTCGACCTCGCCGAGCGCCTGCTTGCTCGATACGCGCGGGAATCGAACGACTACGATCTGTATTCGGTCGTCGACTTCTATGAAAGCTACCGCGCATTCGTCCGGGGCAAGGTGGCGTCGCTGTTGGCGCGTGACAGCGAGGCATCTGCAAAGGCACGCGCGCGCGCTGCGCAGGAGGCCAGGCGCTACTTCATGCTGTCGCTCGCTTTCGAGCGTCCCTCGCTCGTTACGCCCAAAGTCATCGCGGTGGGTGGTATGATTGCGAGTGGCAAAAGCCGAACCGCCGCCACCATCGCCGAGCTGATCGCCGCCCCGGTAGTCAGCTCGGATCGCACGCGAAAGTACTTGCTCGGCCGAAGGCCGACCGAATCTCTAGAGAGCGGCGCTTGGTCAGGTGCCTATTCGCCGAGCGTGACCAACGCGGTCTATGAAGAGCTCTGGAGATTGGCAGGGGTCATCGTCGGTTCGGGCCGTCCGGTGATCATCGACGCTTCGTTTCGTACTGCGGAAATGCGCGATGCAGCGAAGAAGCTGGCCGAGCGATGCGGGGTGCCTTTTTTACTGGTCGAATGCATCGCGCCGCGTGAGCTGACCCTCGAACGATTAGCCGCCCGGGAGCAGCGGGAACCCGAAGAGAGCGATGCGCGCGCCGACTTACTGAACGAATTCGAACGGCGCTTCGAGCCCATCGATGAGCTGCCTTCATCCGAGCACGTCCGGATCGACACGTCGCTGCCGCGCTCCGAGAATCGCCGCCGTCTCTCGGACATCTTCGCGAGCTAGACTCAAGGCCGTACTGCGAGCACCGGTACTGGCGAGTACCGAAGGCAGTACTGCGAAGTGCTACCAACCATCATGCCGCGAAGACGGCCTTGTCCTCGGCATCCCACGAACAGAAGGTCTGCATGCAACTGAGCAATCTTGTTGCAGAGCTCTTTGCCAACCGGGCCGTCCACCACATGTGCCTCCGTGTCCGGCTCGAGGCCTTCACTCACGATGAGCTGGGCAAGCCGCGAGCGTGCCTTCGAAGAGAGGCCTTCGAGCACACTCGGCCACTCATTGTGCGTGATGCTCTCGCGCATCGGATGAGGGATCACGTGAATCAGGATGACTTCGCCATCGATGGCCCGGGCCACGTCTCGGGCCCAACGAACCGCCTCGATGCCATGAACCGAGAAGTCCACGCCCACACCGATGCGAGCCCCGCTGTAGTCCTCACGAAGCCTCCCGCAGGCGACCACCACGGAGCAGGGTGCCTGTTGCACCACCCTTTCCGCGGTGGAGCCGAGCAGCCGCTCGGGCAAGCCGATTGCACCGGCTGGGTCTCCAACAGCTATCAGGTCCGCATTGACCGAAACCGCCGTGCGAAGGATCGTCTCCCACGGGCGGCCTTCTTCGCACGACGTTTGGCACATCACCCCGAGCTCCTCGCACTGTCTTCGTTCGTTTTCGAGCTCTCGAAGAGAGCTTTCGAAGCGCGCTTTGATTCGCTCGCGAAGCGCATGCGCTGCCGACCGGGCGCCGATGGGTAGATCGCTCCAGGAATGCTCCAAGCCGAGCTCGCTCGCATGCACGAGCCAGAGCGTAGCTCCCGTCGCCTGAGCCGTCGGTATCGCCAGCTGCATCGCGCGGCGCCCGGACTCTCCGAGATCGGTTCCCACGACGATGGTCTTGATTGCCATGATCTATAACCGAGCAAGCACCATGCCAGATCTAGACGCGAAATGCCCGCGTTTTCGGGCGCGTGAGTCAAGCACCCGGATCGGACATGGTCTGTATGGCGTAGTCGACGAAATCCGCTTCGGTGAGCATGCCGATGAGCTTTCCATGCTCGACGACCGGAAGGCAGCCATATCCGTGGGAACGAAGCATGCGCGCAGCCTCGAGCGCCGTCGTGTCCGCGTATACCGTGCGCACTTCTTTCGTCATGACCCACCGGGTCTCGATCCAGCGGTTCATCTGAATCTGCTCTTCGGATGGCGCGCCAGAGAGACTCCCCTCCTGGCTGCGGAGCACGTCGCGATGCGAGATGAGGCCGAGCAGATGCCCCGTCCCCTCCTCCACCACGGGTACGTGTCGGATGCCATGCGCTTCCATCAAATGGATGACGTCCCGCAACGGGCTGGTTGGGCCGACCGTTTCGACGGGTTGGCTCATCAAATCTCGGACCAGGAGCTGCGACATGCCGTGTGTTTAGCGCATGTTTCGGCGGGGGGCTGGCGCTTGCTGGCCAAAGCGCATATCCTGCGTTTTGAAAATGGGTTGGCGCAATATTTGCGCCAATCTTCGTGGGCCCCCCTCGGAAATCATCGGCTTGTTGGAGTATCGGCCCATGAAAACTTGGGCGCGCATCTTGCTATCGAAGACCTCGCCATGGCTGAAACGTTCTACCAGCGCCTAAGCGCTCTCGACGCAACGTTTCTCGACGTTGAAAATCCAACCGCCCCGATGCACGTGGGCGCCGCGCTCCTCTTCGACGCGAAGCCTCTGACGCTGGCCCACGGGGGGCTCGATATCGAGCGCCTCACGCGATACACGAAGTCCGCGGTGGACTCGATCCCGCGCTACCGGCAACGGCTGGAGTGGGTGCCGGGCTTCCGTCATCCGGTCTGGATCGATGACGACCGATTCAACATGAACTTTCATCTGCGGCACACCAGGTTGCCGCTCCCCGGGGACGAACGTTCACTGAAGCGACTGGTAGGTCGGCTCTTTTCCCAGCATCTCGATCGGAGCAGGCCGTTGTGGGAGTTCTGGGTCGTCGAGGGTGTGGAGAACGACACGTTCGCCCTCATCGTCAAGGTCCACCACTGCATGGTCGACGGTGTGGCGGGCGTTCAGCTGCTCGAGGCGCTGCTACAGATCATGCCCGAAGCGAAGGAAAGGGAACCGCTCGACTGGAAACCCCGACCTGCGCCAAGCCGCGCGGAATTGCTTCGGTGCGAGCTCAGACATCGTGCCGACGGGCTGCGAAAGCTCACGCACTTCATGCCGCGCGTCCGTGAGAATTTTCGCGGAGTTGCAAACGTGCTCCGTTCCGGAATGAAGCCCGCCCCGAGAACGCCCTTCACCGAGCGAGACATCAGCCCCTACCGCCGATTCGACTGGACCTCGTTCAGCCTCGATGACGTGAAGATGGTGAAGAATGCGCTCGGTGGAACGATCAACGACGTGGTCGTGGCCGCGACGACCGGTGCGGTGCGGCGTTTCCTTCTCCGTCGCAATGCCAATGTCGATCAAATGAAGGGCTTCCGGACGCTCCTGCCGGTTAATATGCGAAAGATGGGCGGTCCATCGGTGGGCAACCACATCGCGATGCTTCTCGCCGACCTCCCGGTCTCCGAGCAGGATCCGGTTGAGCGGCTCAAGGAGGTGATTCGCCTCACGACCCAGCTGAAGAAGGAGTCCAATCAGACAGGCGGCGCCGAGCTGATCGAAGAAGTGGCGGACCTCACGACCAAGCGTCTCGTCTCGGATCTCTACTTGGCGGCCATGCAGCTGCGCACGTACAACTTGGTGATTACCAACGTTCCAGGGCCGCCGATTCCGCTGTACATGCTCGGCGCTCGAATGAAAGCGATCTATCCGATGGTCCCGTTGATGCGGCATCAGAATTTGGGCATCGCGATCTTCAGCTACAGCGGGGCCCTGCATTGGGGCTTCAACGCAGATTGGGAATCCTTCCCCGACGTCCACGAGTTCGTCGATGATCTCGAAGCTTCGTTTGCTGAGTACAAGGCGCTCGCGAGCGCCCCCATCCCCGAGGTGTCCGCGTCCGCGAAGGCTTCGGCGCACACCTGAGGGACTCCCGTGCCCGACGTTGGCACACGAAATGCTACTAGGGAGGACCAAGATGAACACCGCAACAACCGCATCGGAGCTGCCCAAGACCGTGTCAGCGCGCAAAGACACCGGATCCAAAGGCAAGGTCCTCGTCGTCGACGACGAAGCCAATGCGCGCAATGCCCTTGCCGAGCTGCTCGAGGACGTCGGTTACGCCGTGAGCACGGCCGGCGACGGACGCACGGCATTGTTGCAGATCGAGCAAGTCGATCCCGACGTCGTCCTCACCGATCTGAAAATGCCTGGAATGGACGGCCTTTCTCTCATCGAACGGGGTCGGCCGCTATCGCCTCACACCACGTTCATCGTGATGACCGCATTCGCCACGATCGATACGGCTGTCCGCGCGATCAAGCTCGGTGCGGAGAGCTATCTGACCAAGCCTTTGGAGCTCGAAGCCGTGATCGCGCTCGTCGAGCGTGCGCTCGAGCGAACGCGGCTGTCACGCGAGGCAGCGCTGCTCCGCCAGCGTGTCGACGAGCGCTTCCAGCTCGGCAACATCATCGGTGAGCACCCCTCGATGCAGCGGCTGATGAAAAACGTCGCTCAGGTCGCAAACAGCCGCGCTACCGTCCTGATTCACGGCGAAACCGGAACCGGCAAGGAGCTGATAGCGGCAGCGATTCACCAAAACTCGAACCGCAAAGACAAGCCCTTCATTCGTCTCAATTGCGCATCGCTGAGCGAAACACTGCTCGAGTCCGAGCTCTTCGGCCACGAGCGGGGGTCGTTCACGGGAGCCATGGCGCGGCGCGAAGGGCGCTTCAAACAGGCGGACGGCGGAACGCTGTTCCTCGACGAGGTGAGTGAGATCCCGCCCAGCGTCCAGATCAAGCTCTTACGCTTCCTGCAAGAGCGGGAGTTCGAACGGGTCGGCGGAAACGAGACGCTGAAGGTCGACGTCCGCGTCGTCGCTGCAACCAACCGAAACCTGAAGCAGCGAGTGGATGAGGGGCGCTTCCGCGAGGATCTGTACTACCGACTGAAGGTCGTCCAGCTCGACGTGCCGCCCCTGCGTGTGCGACGAAGCGACATTCCGCTGCTGGCCTACGAATTCCTCCGCAAGTACGCTCGAGAAAACGATCGGCCAGTGAAAGGCCTGACCGACGAGGCGCTTCAGCACCTGATGATCTACCCGTGGCCTGGCAACGTGCGGGAGCTGGAGAATGCGATTGAACGAGCGGTCGTGATGTGTGAGAGCGATCTAATCGCCCGTAGTGATCTGCCCACCTCGGCCCATGGGGACCTGCAAGAGGGGTCGGTGATGGCCCTGCTTCCAGGGATCACCATGGCCGAGCTCGAGCGGATCGCGATTCTGAGGACCTTGGATGCAGTCGACGGGTCGACCGCCCGCGCCGCGGAGATCCTGGGTATCAGCCAACGCAAGATTCAATATCGCGTCAAGGAATGGGGTTATCAAACCCACCTACCAGAGCCGGACTAGTGTAGACCGAGTGCACGTTGAAATGCTTCGAGGGCGGATCGGTTCAGGGTGTACTCGGTCTAGTCGCGGGTCGGGATCCAAAACGAGGCGCGCGTCCCGCCCTCGGGCAATCGGGTAAGCACGGCGGCGCCGCCGTGCAGGTCCACAATCCTCTTGACGATGGCCAGGCCGAGCCCCGTGCCGGCATCCTTGGTGGTCACGAACGACTCGAACGCCCGCTCCGCGATCTCCGGGGAGACGCCCGGACCGTTGTCGATGACCGCAATCTCCCAGCGGTCCTCCCCCAGCACCTTGCTGATGATTTGGATGGTCGGGCCTCGCCGGCCCGCCACGGCTTCCACCGCATTGGTGATGAGGTTGTTGATGACCTGCTTGAGCCTGTCGCGCTCGGCAAAGAGCAAGCACGAGCCTTCGAGCTCGGCGCTCAGCTCGATGCCCTGTGACTCGATCTCTGGACGTCGAAGCTCGACCACCTCCATCACCAGGCTGAATGCATCGCAGTCGACGGGCTCGAGCGTTCGGGCTCGCGCCAGGTTGAGAAAGTCGTCCAGCAGGAACGAGAGCCTACGTAGCTCATCCTGGACGAGATTGGTGCGTCGTTCGATTTTGCGCCGGAGCGAATCATCTCCGACGCTCGCAGCGTTCCGGCGAAGCACGTCGAGCTGCAGCTTGGCCGCGTTCAACGGGTTGCGCACTTCGTGCGCCAGTCCTGCGGTGAGCCTTCCCATGATGGCAAGCGACTCGGATTCCGCAGTCTTTCTGAGCACGTAGTCCTCGCGGTACGTCTCCAGCATGATGGCGAGCTCGATATCGCAGATCTTGTCGATCGCGATGTGATCCTGGAACGCCCCAAATCCGTCTTCGGACGCTTCTGCGAGCGCGCGGTGAAGCCCCACCCGAATCACGTTCATCGCGGTGAGCATGTAGCGTTGCTCGAGACCAACCTTGACGTGCATGCGGCCGATTCGTGCCCGCCGCTCGTAGTAACTTTCGTCGTAACGGCCGAGGAATAACCCTTCGAGCCATTTCAGAAGTGAAATTCTCATGCGATCGATCTGCGCAGCGCTCTTCAAGACGGCGCGCGCCCCGGGATCGACGAGCACCGCTTGGTAGAATTCGTCGACGATGCGCTCGTGGAAGGGCCTGATGCCCGGACCCATCGTCTGCAGACGCCAAGCGGTTTCGGCGTCGAAGCCGACGTAATCGCACAACCTTTGCATCAGGCTTGGTGGGCCCATCACCCAGGGAGCTAGAAAATTGGACCCTCGCTGTCAAGAGCCTGCCATGCCGCCCCTTCTCAAACGGCCGAAACTGCAGGCAACCGCACCATGCTGACCGGGCATGGCGCGGCCTCCGCAAGCCGTCTCACCTCGTCGGGGCTGATCTGGTACGGAGAAGACATCTGGTGCATCCCGACGAGGATCAGATCGACTGGCGAGCGTTGCGCGCTTTGCAGAACCAGCTCGGGCCATCTCCCGTCTTCGTAGAGCTCCGCGCGACAGCGGACCCCTCGGTCGGCGCACCATTGGCGCTGGCGCTCGAGTAGCTGGCCTTCCTGCCGAAGCCTCGCCTCCAATTGCTGGCGCCACCATTCGGGGTTTGCTCGCTCCGCAAACGGGGGCTCCGACCGGCGACTCGTCCCTCCGCCGCCATACGTCGATACGAGAATCACCTGCCCATCGCTCGGTCCGGCGATGGACGCCGCAAGACCGACGAGCTGATAGCTTGCGGCAGTGAGGTCGGTCACTGTAAGCACGGTGGACATGGGATTCATCGGCGCGTGGAGAGCTCTAGAGCAAGGGACGTGCCATCGTCCAGGACACGAAAGAGTGGGTCCGATGCGTCGTGTGCCTTGCAACGGTTGCGGCGAAACGCCATCTCACGCAGTTTTTGCGTCAGCCGAGCCGTCACGGGAATGAAGGGTTAAGCTTGGCGCAAATGGCGGATTCCCGTAGCCATCGTGGCCCGCACCCGCTCGACCATCAGCTTTTTTCCGCGGATGTGGTTCCCATCCTTCGCGATGCGGTCGGGGACTTGAGCTGGCTGCGAACGCGGGGATATGCGGAGGCCTCCGCCCTGAAGCTCGTCGGTGATCGCTACCAGCTGCGCAGGCGCCAGCGAGTGGCTGTGGGCCGCTGCGCCTGCTCGGACTCGGCGAGACGCTCCCGAGCCGCGCGCTTGCGCGGCGCTCGGGAAGTGGCCGGTCATCCACTGCTCATCGACGGCCTCAACGTCATCACCACCATCGAAGTAGCATTGTCTGGCGGCGTGCTCTTGCTGGGCCGAGATCGCTGCATGCGGGACATGGCCAGCTTTCATGGCAGCTACCGACTCGTCCAGGAGACCGAGCGAGCGGTAGACATTCTGCTCGATCTCGTCGCGTCCCTGAACCCATCGGAAGCGCGTGTGTACGTCGACCGCCCCATCTCCAATTCGGGTCGCCTCGCCGGCATCATCCGCGCAACGGCCGCCGAGCGGGGCATACGGATCGAAGCGATGACCGCCGACGGCGTGGACGAAACGCTCAAGGCCTCGGGCGCAGTCGTCGCCACGGCCGATAGCGCCATTCTCGACGGCTGCGACGCATGGGTGAATCTGGCGCGACTTGCCGTCGAGCGGCACCGCACCGAGGTGGAGCCGCTTTGGCTACTGGATCTCTCGTAGCGCCCGGCTTTTGGCTTCGCGTCTGCTCGGTCGTCAAGCTTCCACGATCTTCATCGCCTCATCCACCGCGCCCCGCATGCCGATCAACCTTCGAAGCTGGATGAGCTTGGGGGCTTGGTTAAAGGCGGCGGCACCCACGAGGCGGCCTGCGCGGCCATAAAGCGCGATGAGTCTCTCGTCATCGGGGGATCCAATCACGGTAAGCTCGTCCGTAGGCTTGGGTCGGCCGGCACCTTGAATCTTGATATCGAACTGATCGGACCAAAACATCGGCACCGACTCGAAAGGCTTCGCCTCGTGGGGCGCGAGCAGGGTACCCACGGCATGCCGTGCCTGCTCGACGGCATTCGTCCAATGCTCCACGCGCATTCGCTCTTCGAAAAGCGGGTTGTACCAGCTAGCCACGTCTCCGACGGCCACGACCCGGGGGATGCTGGCGGCCAACGTCTCGTCACATCGCACACCGTCCTCGAGCTCCATGCCAGAGCTCTCGAGCCAGGAAACCGAAGGCGTCATCCCGATGCCGACCACGCAAAGCTCGCAGGGCACCCGTGTGCCGTCGTCTAGGATCACCCCCTCGATGCGCTCCGCGCCTTCGAAACGTGTCACCTTGCGCCCGCAAACGACTCGAACACCGCGGCGCTCGTGGGCTCTTTGCAAGACGCCCCCAACCACTGGGCCGAGGCTCTGCGCCAGCGGCGCCTCCAAAGCCTCTATCACGGTGACTTCGAGACCTAGCTGCCGCGCCGATGCTGCGACTTCTGCACCGATGAAGCCTGCACCGACGACTGCGACGCGAGGCTTCGCGGCCAAGGCGCTGCGAATCGCGAAGGCGTCATCCAGTGTGCGCAACGTGAAGACACCCGGAAGGCTCGGCTGGTGAGGCAGAGTGCGGGCGCAGCCCCCCGTGGCGACCACGAGGCCATCGAATGGAATCACGCGGCCGTCGTCGAGATGCAGCTCTCGCGCGCCCGCGCTCAGCGACACGGCGCGCCGCCCGAGCACGAGCTCGACACGAAGCTCGTCGTAGCCCTTTCGACGAAGCGCCAGTTGATCGCGCTCCCACGCGCCCCGCAAAATCTCCTTCGAGAGCGGGGGCCGATCGTATGGAAGGTGAGCTTCGTCACCGATGAGAACGATCTGCCCTTCGAAATTGGCGCGGCGCAGGAACTCGACGGCCCGCAAACCGGCAAGGGACGCCCCGACCACCGTGATCCGTTCGAGCTCGCTCATCGATCGGAGCGATTGTCCTTTTGTTGGCTCATCGCAATCGCGTGGGAGACGAGCGCGCGGAGATCCTTGGCCGCGCCCCGGACGACCTGGAAAAGACCAGCAACTAGGTCCGCGTGGTCTTGCGGGACTCCTTGGAGATACGAGCGCTGCGCAGGACGTGATGCGCTCCGGCTGGAGCCGGGCGCATACGGGGGCTCAGAAGGCTCTAATCGAGCCGCGGGCCCAGGTGATCGCGATGGGGCCGGCGATGCAATCGGCACTGGGGCTGCAGGCGGCACGGGCACCGGTGATGCCGCCGGCACGCGCGATGCCTCCGCCTCTCGAGCCGGCCCGGGCTCCGCATCGGTTTTGATCGGCTTGGCTCGGGGCTTTGCCGGCTCTGTCGGGCGGCCCTCTGCCGCGGCATCAACAGCAGGCGCTTTGCTCGCCCGCTTCTTGGCGGTCGTTTGGCGAGGCTTCTTCTTGGCCGGCGCCTTGCTGGCGCTCTTCTTCGCCGTCTTCTTTGGGCTGGTTTTGCTAGCGCGCTTCTTCGTCGCCTTCTTGCTGGGTGGCTTCGTGACCATCGCGTCTCCCGGAAATGAGCACCTTATCCGAATCGCTGTCAGGGGCAAGCGTGGCGGACATGGCCCAGGAAACGCTCCGCGCCTTCATTGCACGGAAGGACAGCGAATTGGATTCGAGCGCACCGTATTGTTGTCCTCTTTGCACTCGTTGTACTGGTGGGCGCCCACCGCGTCCTCGTCCACCGTGGCGGAAACCACGATGGTAGGAGCCTCCAGCCCGTCCGGAATCTCGAAGACGACTTCGAGCCGCTCGGACTGCCCCGGAAGCAGCCAGCCCCGAGTGGGCACTGCACCCAAGTCGAAAACACCAGAATCGGGGATGGTGACGGTGACGTGGGTCTGAATCCCAGGAGGCACGCTCAACGAGCCGTCGTTGCCCACCACCACGGCCAACTCGTAGCGGCTGGGATCGCATTCGAGCCGGACGATCTCGCGAACGACGAAATCCGGGGCATCGAACAAGCCACCTGGCTGAACATTCTGGCGGAAGTTGTTGAGCCGCGCGTTCGTCCAGTTGGGTGTCGGCGTTCGCGGTATCTGCCCGTCCTCGGTCACGTTCGTCACGCTGTAAGCATGCTGATTCCAGATGCGCCGCGTGCGAACCCAGTTGTTGTCGGCGTCCTCCCAGATTTCGATGCCGCCGAAAGCCGGGTCGATGTTCGGCTCCGGGATGACCACTTCCGATTTCCCGTCGTTGTCGACGTCGACCACGATCGGCATCTCGAGGCGCGTGTTGCTGCTATGGGTCGGGTCCTCGTAGAGGATCGCGCCATCGCGTCCTCGGAAGATTCGAAAGGTCGTCTCGTCCGCGTAGATCACCTCCGCCGAGCCGTCGCCTTCGAAATCGAAGACGCTCGAGCCCGTCGCTCGGCTCGAGCAATCGTCGTTTTCGACCATCCAGCGAATCCACTCACGCTCGCATTCGTCGGGAAGCGGATCTCCAGTGCATTGCAGATCGACGACCACGTATGCCGTCGAGCTTGCCGTCCCGATCTCCGCGAAGCCGTCGCCATCGAAGTCGGCGACCGTAGGCGGCCCGCCTTCGTTGGCTCCGGCGGTATGCGCCACCACCTGGGACCCTTCGCTCAGCACCGGGTTTCCCATCGCGTCGAACGCGGGAAGCGACAATGCGCTTCCACAGAGAATTCGCTCCGGAGGAAGGAGGTCTCCGTCGTCGTCGTAGAGCGGGGCGGATGGGACGTAGGCGGAAGGCGTGTACGTTGGGGCGGACACGTCGCCGGGTGCGCCCGGAATGCGAATGGGAAGCGGGGTGCCGTCGACCGGTGAGCCGTCGTGGTTCAGGATGAAGATCTCGCCGAGACGGACGATCACCACTTCGCCGTCCTCGTCGCGATCGAAGTTGCCCACCGCGCTGTAGCCGTCACAGTCGAGCGCGCCCCCGCAGCTCGAGTTGACGGTCGTGTATGAATGAGTCCACCGCTCAGTCCCATCATAATTGTACACCGTGTTTCCGGCGATGACTTCCTGGAGACCATCGCGGTCGAGGTCAGCGACGACCGAGACGGGTCCCAAAAAGGCGTTGTTGCCAACGCCGAGATTCGCGCCGGGTGTCATGGCCTCCAAGTCGCGGCCGTCCCAGGCGAGCGCATCGGCGGGAAGGTCGGGATCGCCCGGCCCCCTACCCGTCAGCCCATCGAGGACCGCGTTGCCGATAACGATCTCGGGCCGCCCGTCGCCGTCGAGATCTGCGATCGATGGCTGAGCGCCCCCTCGCGTGTGCTGCCCGGTCGGAAGCACGTCGTTTTGCCACAAGACGCGCCAGGCAGACCCATCGTCGGCCGTTCGCTGCCAGGCCACCGCGCCCCCGTTTTTGAAGGTTGCGACGATTTCGGGGACCCGCTCCTCCGCTATGTGATCGGGATGAAGATTGCCGATCGCGACCCCGGACGAGTTTCCGATCCAATCGTCGGCACCCAGCCCCTTCAGCGTGGCGTGCGTGGTCATCGTCCCGTCCGTGTTGCAGCCCCCGGACACGACGCGCACCACGCCCCGGCGCGTGCAGCACCCGTCCACGGCATAGTCGAAGCTCACGAAGACGACGTCCGGCGTGTCGCGCGTATCGGTCACGCCGTCGCCGTTGTCGTCGGTCAGGTTCGCCACGGCGGGCGTCATCACGACCTCGCTCATGAAGGCGATTTCGATCTCGTCTGCAGCTCCGTTTTCAGGAGCCGTCGGCGGCGTCCATCGGCAGGCGATGGTCGGCTCGAAGTCGCCCACGGGCGGCCTGAATTCGCAGATCTCCACGGCGTCACGGGAGATGCACGCGCCCAAGCTCGGTTCGCACAGCTCGTCGAGCGCGCAATCTTCGCCGAAGCTGCACGGTCTCGACGCGGCAATGCAGGCGCCTTGGACACAAGCTTCACCGCTGCCGCAGCAAAGCACGCCGCCCTCACCGCATCGTTGCAAAGGCGCCTCGCATGGCGCCGCACACGACCCATCCAGGCAGATCTGAGAATCGTCGCAGCAGACGCCATCGCATTCGACGCGCTCGCCGCAATCGGGAACGCATCGGCCCTCATCGCATGCGCTGCCGGGCTCGCAGCATTGCGCCGCCCCGCCGAACATGCAGGCGGGTTTGTCCCCGCAGATCGAGACACACGATCCGTCGTCCGCGCACCCCTGTCCGAAGGGGCAGTCGCACTCGAGGGCCCCACCGTCGTCTGTCCCAAACCGGGGGGTGCCGGTGGGCGCCTCTCCGCAGCCTAGGGCGAGGCCGCAAACAAGGGCCAGGTTCCAGATGGGACGCACAGTTTGAATATAAGTGTACTATTACAGCCCTGCCACCGAATCCGGCGGCTTGCGCTCTCGGCCGGCGTCGGTAGAACATGTTTCACCTTCCGGCCCGGCGCCGCGCATAACCAGGAGCAAATCGATGGCTATCGTCGAACCCATGTCTTCCACGCCCGAGGGGCGCCGCCGGCTTGCGATCCGCAGCCCTGCAACCCGTCAGCCGGTGGGCGAAATCGTCGTCAGCAGCCCCGCAGACGTGGCGGAGGCGATCGCGGGGGCGCGCGACGCACAAATGGAATGGAGGCGCGTGCCGCTCGCCGAGCGTGCCCGGATCGTGCGCGGCGCCATCGACCTCCTGGTCGAGAAGCGCGAGGAGGTCATTCGGACGATCATCGATGAGACCGGCAAGACGCGCCTCGAATCGCTGATGATGGAGATTCTACCGGGGTGCGACTACCTCAACTTCTGGTGCGCCCGGGCCATGAAGGAGCTCTCCGACGAGAAGCGCAGGCTTCACGGCTACCTTCGGCCGTTCAAAAAGCTTCTGATTCACTATCGGCCGCTCGGCGTGATCGGCGTGATCACACCGTGGAACGGACCTTTCTCCTTGGCGATCAATCCCATGACGCAAGCGGTGCTTGCCGGCAATGCCGTCATCTTGAAGCCGTCGGAGGTCGCGCCGTACTCGGGCGCGTGGGCCGTCCAGCTGCTCCGCGAAGCGGGCGTGCCCGAAGGCGTGGTGCAGACGGTGCACGGTGACGGTGAAACCGGTGCCGCGCTGGTCAACGGCGGCGTGCAGAAGATCTCTTTTACCGGAAGCGTTCGAACGGGAAAGAAGATCGCGGCGGCGTGCGCAGAGCAACTGATTCCCTACACGCTAGAGCTCGGCGGAAAGGATGCGATGATCGTATGCGCAGACGCCGATCTGGAACGGGCTGCAGGCGGCGCGGTCTTCAACTCGATGCTCAACACGGGGCACGTGTGCATGGGCGTGGAGCGGATCTACGTGGTGGAAAGCGTCGCCGACGAGTTCGAGGAGCGCGTGAAAAACATCGTTAGCGGGCTTCGGTATGGTCTGGGCGACGACGTGGACGTCGGGTCGGTTTTCTGGGACCGCCAGCTCCCGATCATCGAGCGGCACATCGAGGATGCCAAAGCAAAGGGGGCCGAAATCGTGGTTGGCGGCGAAGCGGATACGACTCTCGGCCTCTTCTACAAGCCGACGTTCGTCCGCAAGGTCGATCACACCATGGAACTGATGCGCGAAGAGACGTTCGGGCCGATCGTTTCGGTGATGCGCGTCGCCGACGAAGAGGAAGCGATCCGTCTCGCCAACGACTCGCACTACGGCTTGAGCGGCAGCGTCTGGACGAAGGACATCGACAAGGGAATCGAGATCGCCAAGCGGCTCGAAACCGGCTCCGTCGTGATCAACGACGCATCGATGGCATATGGCGCCCCGGAAGCGCCTTTCGGCGGGCTCAAGGACAGCGGCGTCGGGCAGGTCAACGGCTTGGGCGGCCTTCGCTCCTACACGCATCCGCAACCGATCTTGATCGACCGGTGGTCGATGAAGAAGGAACGTGTGTGGTACCCGCACACACCGGAAACCATCGAGGAAATCGATGGAATGATCCGCTTCATCTACGGAGGCGCCCTGAAGAGGCTCGGCTTCTTTTCGTAGCGCCGTTCTTCCCTTATAGTCGCGCCCGATGCGTGCCCGTGATTCCTTCATGCCGTTGGTTCGAAACGGCGTGGACAGAGCGGCCCACCGCCTTTCTGACGTCGGATATGGCGTCCTTCCATGGCTGGTTCAGAGCTGGCGGGGAGTACAGGTCGAGCACGACGTACCCTACCGCGACAAGCGCCGGCGCTTTCACTTGCTGGACATTTACCGCCGCCGGGATGCGGTGGGTCCGCTCCCGACGATCATGTACATCCACGGCGGCGCATTCTCGATGATGTCGAAGGACACGCATCGAGTCATGGCCTACCTCCTGGCGGCACAAGGCTACCAGGTCTTCAACGTCAACTACCGGCTGGGCCCCATCCACACCTATCCCAAGCCGCTCAAAGACGTGATGGTCGCCTTGGAATGGGTGCTGGACAACGGAGCCCAATACGGGGCCGACATCAATCGATTGGCCGTCATCGGCGAATCGGCGGGGGCGAACCTCACCGCTGCGCTCGCGTATTGCGCAACGCATCCGAGACCCGAGCCTTTTTCGGGGAGCATTTTCGCGCGCGGGGTGCACATGACCTGCGTCGCCCCATTGTACGGCCTGCTCGATCTCCACGATGTCCGCCGATTCTGGCGGGATCCGCACAAGAACCGCCGCATGCCGGGCTGGGTGAAAGGCGAGATTCGAGGCACGGCGTATTCCTACCTCGGAAGGCGCGTGAAGAGGGCCCTGCAGTTCCCGCTGGCAAGCCCTCTACTCCTGTTCGAGCAACCTGCAGTGCCCGGCAGCCGGCCCCTTCCGCCGTTCTTCACCACGGTGGGAACCGCCGATCCACTCCTCCCCGATACGATTCGTCTGAGCAACGCGCTAGAGCGGCGCGGCGTCGAGTGCGAGCTGCACGTGTTTCGGGGCGAGATCCACGCGTTCAACGTGATGCTCTGGCGCGCTGCGGCCCGAGCACAGTGGGGTGCCCTTTTCGACTTTCTCGGCAAGCACATGCAGGTCGGCTTGGAAGCCCCCATGCAAGCGCCCCACTACATCTCGCTCGCAGATTCCCTTGCAGAGTAGTCGCGGGTTTCCACGACGTCGGCGTAGGAGAGCGGCTCGATGGCCCGACCTCGGTGCTGGGCCGATACGCGCGTGAACACGGCGCCGAGTAAGAAGATCTGCGCCGTGTAGTAGATCCAAAGGAGAAGCACGATCAGAGAGCCAGCCGCTCCGTAGATCGAAGCCGGGCTGGCGTAACCGAGGTAGATGCCGATCAGAAAGGATCCGAGGAGCACGAACAAGCAAGTCACCGCCGCTCCGATCCACACGTCACGCCACGCGATCGTCGCATCGGGCAGCCAACGGTAGACGAGGGCGATAAGCGGCACCAGCACGCCGAAAGCGCTCCCGAACTGGGCCAGAGTCAGGATGTAGTGGCTGCTGCCGATCAGATTGGCGGCCGCAGTGACGCCAGAGTGCAGCAGCACCAAGGCGATCAATGAGCTTCCGAAGACCAGGACCATGGCAAACGCGAGAAGCCGCCTTCGGACGAGATGAAATATCTCCGGGCGGCTGGCGTTGACCAGCAGCTTGGGGCGAATGCCCCACATGTGATTGAGCGCTCTACGGAGCATGGAGAAGAGCCTCCCAGCAACGTACAACATGAAGAGCGCACCGATGATCGGCGCGGCCACGCTCGTGACCGCCTCGCTGCCGAGCTGAACGATCGTGTCGGTCAGGTATGTCGCCAGGTCACGGCCTATGAAGGCGCTGAGCTGCTGAACGAGCTCCTCGCGTGCCCGTGATTCCGTCATCACCAGGGAGGCGATCAACAATGCAACCACCCCCAGCGGGGCGATGGCCAATGATGCGTAAAAGGCGATCGCCCCCGACAGCAATCGCCCATCGTGCGACAGGAAGTAGCGCCAAGTCTCGATCGCGAGCGAGACCATCAGCGCTCAGTATCGATAATAACTCGGCTTGAACGGCCCTTCGACCGGGACCCCGAGGTATTGCGCTTGCTTCGGAGTCAGCTTGGTGAGCTTGACGCCGAGTTGACCGAGATGCAGTTGCGCGACCTTCTCGTCGAGCTCCTTCGAGAGCACGTAGACCTTCCCCGTCTCGTAGCGCTCACGCTCCGTCCAAAGCGAAAGCTGCGCCAGAACCTGATTGCTGAAGGAGTTGCTCATGACGAAGCTCGGATGCCCCGTTGCGCAGCCGAGATTCACCAAGCGTCCACGCGCGAGCACGATGATCCGCTTTCCATCTGGAAAGATGAAATGGTCGACTTGCGGTTTGATGGGCTCTTCGATCACCTCGTTCGCTGGATCGGTGAGCCATGCCATTTGAATCTCGGAATCGAAATGACCGATATTGCAAAGAATCGCCTCATTCTTCATCAGCTTCATGTGCTCGCCGGTCACGACGTCGCAGCATCCGGTCGCGGTCACGAATATGTCGCCAATCGGCGCTGCTTCTTCCATCGTGACGACCTGGTAGCCCTCCATGGCGGCCTGGAGCGCGCAGATGGGATCGACTTCCGTCACGAGAACACGAGCGCCAGCGCGCGCCACGGCCTGCACGCAACCCTTGCCCACGTCTCCGTAGCCAGCCACCACGACGACCTTTCCAGCGATCATCACGTCGGTGGCGCGCTTGATGCCGTCCACCAACGACTCGCGGCAACCGTAGAGATTGTCGAACTTCGATTTGGTGACCGAGTCGTTGACGTTGATCGCGGGACACTTTAGCGTGCCGTCGCGCTCCATCTCATAGAGCCGATGGACGCCCGTGGTGGTTTCCTCGGACAATCCGATGATGCGATCGGGCCCCTCGAACAGCTCCGGATACTGCTTGTGCGCGATGGCGGTCAGGTCACCCCCATCGTCGAGCAAGAGGTTCGGCGCCTTGCCACCTTCGAATGCACGAATCTGCTGATGAATGCACCACTCGTACTCTTCCTCTGTCTCTCCCTTCCAGGCGAAGACGGGAACTCCAGTCACCGCGATGGCGGCCGCGGCGTGGTCCTGCGTCGAGAAGATGTTGCAGCTCGTCCAAGTCACCTCGGCGCCCAGCTCGCGCAACGTCTCGATGAGCACGGCGGTTTGGATCGTCATGTGCAGGCATCCCGCGATGCGCGCCCCGGCGAGCGGTTTCTTGGGACCGTATTCTCGTCGGAGCGCCATCAACCCCGGCATTTCGTGCTCGGCGATGGCAATCTCCTTGCGACCCCAGTCCGCCAACGAGAGATCGGCGACTTTGTGCTTCAGATTCGGATTTGGGCTCATGATGGTCTTGTCTCCTCTTGGTATCCGCGTCGCGCTGCGAGCACTTGCCACTGCAAATGGGCGTCGGGGCCCGGCCCGTACCGCGATGCGGGGATTGCAAAAACTTCGGGGTCGAGCAACCCGGCGGACTCCGCAAAGCCGATCAGCTCCTTACGGCTGAATCCAAGCCATAGGTCCGCCCGCCGCTCGCGCATTCGCTCGTCGTCGTGTGCGCCGTAGTCGATGACCACGACGTGACCTCCCGGTCGCACCAGTGATGCAAGCAACGACACGGCCTGCCGAGGCTTCGGCGCATGATGCAGCAGCCGCACGGCAAACACGACATCGGCCCCGCCCAGGTTGCGAATGCGATCCGCAATTGCGGGATCGTCGTACTCGGCCTGAATCAGCTCGACGTGCTCGTAGCTTCGGCCGGCAAGGCGTCGTCCGGCCGCCTTCAGTTGCTCCTCGGAGCGATCGACCGCCACCACCCGGTGGAACAGGGGCGCGAGAAGCTCGACCAGCGAGCCGTCACCCGTTCCCACGTCGACGGCAAGCTGGCGCCGGGGCAACAGCGTGCGAAACGCCGTCAGGTACGCCGGCCAGTCGCCCGCGGGCGGTGGAGAACCGTCGTCCGCCGGCCGAGCAAAGAAGGCGCGTGCATCTTCATCGCGTGCTCGAATGATATCGGCGATCCGATCCAAGCTTCCATCTTGGGCGCACAGCTCGCGGCCCGAACAAATCGCATCGGCCAGCACCGGGTCGCCGTTGGCGCCCGCAGAAAGGCGCGCAAAGACCCGAGTCCCCTGACGGCGTACGGCCACCAGGCCTGCTTCCCGAAGAAGCTTCAGGTGCTTGGAAACATTGGGCTGCGCTTCCCCGGTCAGCTCCGCGAGCTCGCCAATGGACAGCTCATCCTCGGAAGTGAGCCCGAGCAGACGAAGCCGCCGCGGCTCTCCGAGCAAGCGGTAGAGCTCCCACCGGGGCGATTCCACGTCGGCAACCGACATCCCTTTGCATATATTCCCCTATTCGCATGGATGCAAATAGCAGACTCAGCAAACATCTAAGGACTTGGAATCATGTGCCTTTATCGCGCAGCGCACGCTGATAGTAGGCGTTGGCGAACTCGCCGCCGCGTTTACGGGCTTCCTCGAGGAACGGCATCGCGTCGGCGGGTCTGCCGAGCTCGACCAGCACGGCGCCCTCGAGCGCTGGATCGGCGGCGCGTTCCCCCGAGAGGGAACGCAGCGCGTGATGGGCCTCGAGCGGCTCGCCGTTGATGAGACGCCCCCAAGCCAGCAGGTGAAAGGCCTCGTCCAGCTTCTCGGTCGAGTCGGCGTGGCTGACGAGCTCGGAGGCTGCGCGAATCAACGCCTGTCCGTCGCCGCGCTCGAGCGCATCGAATGCCTGTTGGACGAGATCGGGAGACGCGGCCGCCGCTCGGGGCCCCGGCCGGGCCAGGCGGTGCCGCTCGATCCGAAAAGCCTGATAGGTGCTGAAGCCGAGAAGGAACAAAAGAATGGTCGCCGGATACTGTTGAAACGTCACCGTGAAAGCCAGCAGCAATCCGATCACACCGAAAGATACGTAGCAGGCGAGCAAACGACCGCGCGACGGCGCAGCGAGCTCCATCAGCGAAGACACGATGTTTCCGCCGTCGAGCGGCAGGACGGGTAGCAGGTTGAGGACGCCCCATCCGAGATTGACGTAGATCAGCGAGCGAAAGGCGTAGCGGCCGAGCGAAGGGTCGGGAATGCGCAGCGCATACATGAGCACGAGCGCCAGCGTTCCGATGAAGATGCCGACGACGGGGCCGGCGGCGCTGACCAATAGGCTCCGCCATGGGCTCATCGGCTCTCGTTGCTCCCACCAAGTCAGACCACCCAATGCGATGAGCTCGATCCGGGGCTGCCGCCCGAAGGCGCGGCCCACCAGTGCATGACCGAGCTCGTGCATGAGAATCCCTTGGAAGACCACGGCCACCCAGATCAAGAGCCCCGGCCAACCCTGGTCGCTATTCAGCGTCCAAAGCCACAAAGCCATGAGCCAGAACCACAAATGGATGCGGACCGGGATGCGGAACAAGCGGAACTGGACGCTCATCGAGTAAAATATGGGTCGCTGGGGCCGGTGCGGCCAGGGCTAGGGTCACCGGCGCCGCGATTCCTCTACGATTCGTTTCTTCGTCGCAGCCCAGCTGCAGATCTCGCACCGGCTCAGGTCGTGGCCGCGCGCAGGACAGTGTTCGCGGCCGAAATAGATGATCTGCAGGTGGCGGCGGATCCAAGTGTCCGCCGGAAAGAGGCTCTTGAGGTCTTGCTCCGTCTTGACGACGCTCTTGCCATTGGAAAGCCCCCAGCGTGCGGCGAGGCGGTGAATGTGCGTATCGACGGGAAACGCAGGAAGGCCAAACGCCTGACACATCAGGACGGACGCTGTCTTGTGCCCGACACCGGGAAGCTCCTCGAGCGCCTCGATGTCTGCAGGCACCTTTCCCCCATGCTCGTCGACGAGCTTGCGGGCCATGGCCTGCAGGTTCTTCGCTTTGGTGGGTGCGAGGCCCACCGTCCGGATGAGCTCCAGGATTCGCTCGACCGGTAGAGCCGCCATCGACTCGGGATCGGGCGCCTCCTGGAACAGCGCGGGAGTGACCTCGTTGACCTTCTTGTCGGTGGTTTGGGCGCTCAGCATCACGGCCACCAAGAGCGTGAACGGGTCCCGATGATGTAGTGGAATCGGGGGCTCCGGATAAAGCCGGTCCAGAATGGCGCCGATGCGCTCGGCTTTGTCCCGGCGGTTCATCGGCCCCGGAGGTTAGAGCTCTTTGGCGTCCGGATTGATGGTGTACTTTGCCGTCAAGCTGGCCTGGCCGAGGACGTGGTCGTCGATCGCGCGAAGGACGTCCGCCGATGTGAACTTGCCCTCGACCGGAGCTCGATCGACGTCGAGCGCGTACACGGCAAAGCGGTAGTGATGGACGATGCTGTCGTTGAAGGGCGGGCACGGACCGTCATAGCCGTAGTAGTCGCCGGCCATCTCGGGATCACCTGCAAACCACCCGGTATAATCGTTGAGGCCTTGACGGGTTCCCTCTGGCCCTTCCGGGCCGTCCTTGCCCTTCGGTGTGACGCCGGCGCTGAACTGCCCTTCGCCGACCTCGGAACTCGGATCGAGATCGACGAGAACCCAATGGCAGAAGTCCGTTCGAGGCAGATCCGCAGGAACCACACGGCCTTCCTGATTCACGTCGTCGGGCTTGGTCGGAACGTCGCTGTCGATGCACAGAATCGCGATCGACTTGGTCCCGGCTGGTAGCTCAGACCACGAGAGATGCGGATTCTCGTTGTCCGAAAGATCGATCTTCCCATCAGCGCTCTGCTTGCCAAACGCAAACTGAACGGAGAGATAATCCCCATCGCTGAAACTGTCGCTACGAACCTTCATGGTCACGCAGATCAGCATCGACAAGCGAACGTGTCAATCGGATAAGCCCCGCATTCCGAGCGGCTGTGATTCACCACCAAGTCCCCGGAGAACGGGTCGCGACGGGCGTAAGCACGGGCTCGGAAAAACGCGACACGAGGCTCCACGGAACGGGGCGGCTTGCATAGGTGCCCCGATGCACTTGTGGGCTTGGGGCACGCAAGCCGCCCCTCGGGCGGCGTGCCAATCGGAGGTGGTTGCTGTCTTGCCGATTGGCACTTCGCACGTCCGT
>Ga0209536_100003834_pt1 | contig 23925 bp, 13 predicted proteins | sample DeeMarSeWOR28_12_FD_187461 | JGI IMG/M metagenome (GOLD analysis project Ga0209536, IMG submission 187461) | Marine sediment microbial communities from White Oak River estuary, North Carolina - WOR-2-8_12 (SPAdes) (version 2) | ecosystem: Environmental > Aquatic > Marine > Intertidal zone >...
GACGATACAAGCCGACGTTGAAGCATCTGGGTGTGCCGGCAAGACCGTTATGCTGGATTTGGTTGATGCTTCTGGTAAAGTTGTTGAACAACAAACACGCAAGATATCCAGGAGCGATGAAAAACATACATTTCGTTTTAATGTTCGTCCGGACAGGAGCGGAATTCTGTTTTATAATCTTAACGCCGCTCAGGAAAAAGAACAGGATGATTCACCGGATCAAACTGAATCAATATCGGAAGCAACGTATGCCAATAACAGACATACACTGGTTGTGGACCGTGGCAAGGGACCGTACCGGATTTTATATGTCACCGGTAGGCCGAACTGGGAATACAAATTTCTCCGGCGTGCGATTAACGAAGACGAACAGATACAACTTGTGGGATTGCTTCGTGTTGCAATGCGTGAACCGAGGTACGAGTGGCTGGGACGAAGGGGCGAGATGAACAATCCTTTGTATCGCGGATTCGATAATAAGGATGAGGAAGAGGCAGAGCAGTATGACCAGTCGGTTCTTGTACGTCTTGGTACACGTGATGAGACGGAGCTTCGTGATGGATTTCCCAAAACAGCTGAAGATTTATTCGGATATCATGCTATCATCCTTGACGATATCGAAGCGGGATTTTTCACGCATGACCAGATGGAACTGCTTCGTCGTTTTGTTGCCGAGAGGGGCGGCGGCTTCATTATGCTTGGCGGGAAAGAGTCATTCCGAAAGGGCGAATTCAACCGCACGCCCATCGGACAAATGCTGCCGGTTTACTTAGACAGGCTGCCTCAAACCGAGACAGTTGCCGGCACTAAATTCCATATCAACCTGACTCGTGAGGGTTGGCTGCAGCCCTGGGCGCGACTGCGTGACAATGAGCAGGATGAACAGAAGCGTCTCTCATTGATGCCTGCCTTCCGTGTGCTCAATCGCATCGGGGCGGTCAAGCCCGGCGCTCGGGTGGTTGCTACCGTTGGCTACGATTCCGACTGGCCGTTTCCGGCTCTGGTAGTGCAGAGATATGGCAGCGGGCGCTCCGCGGCGCTGACGGTCGGAGATATTTGGCGCTGGGGCATGAAACAGTCCGAGATGCGGGAAGATATGAATAAGTTCTGGAGACAGACGCTTCGCTGGCTGGTCGCTGACGTGCCCAATCGAATCTCATTCCAGGCGGCACATAAGCGTGACCAGGCAAACCAGCCGGTTGTGTTTAGTGTTCGCGTCCGCGACAAGAAATTCGAGCCTGTGAATGATGTATCGATTACCATAGAAGTACGTGATCCGAATAACCAGACAGTGAAGTTAACCGCCGAGCCGATGCTCAGTGAAACAGGTTTATTCGAGGCTGTCTATATCCCACGGCTTGACGGCAGCTATTTTGCCCGTGCGGTTGTGACCGATGCCGACGGCCTTGAATTCGGCGATGCCGAAACCGGATGGGCCGTAGATCTGGAAGCCCTTGAGTTTCAGTCGATTAGAACAAACCGTCCTTTGCTGGAAAGTATCGCTCGTCAAACCGGAGGCCGGGTTGTCGAACTTGATAAGCTGGACAGGTTCGCTAGTAGTCTGCCCGTTATGAACGCTCCGGTTATGGACACATGGATCAGGCCTTTGTGGGATTTGCGTGGAATAATGCTGACAGTTTTTATTTTTGTTCTTGTATGCTTTGTCGGCGAGTGGGCCCTTCGCCGCTGGAAGGGGATGCCGTGATTGATTTTCGATTTATGCAAATGCTGGTTATTGGTTTGCTTGCTTTTAACGTTAGCGCATGTATGTCATCTGAGCCTGGTGAGCCAAGCTCCAATAGACCAGCCGTTATCGTCGTAGTGGGGGCCGCAGGTTCGCCCGAATATGGGGCGCAATTTGTCAAATGGGCACAACTCTGGGAGCAGGCCTGTTCAAAAGGAGGAGCGAGATTCCTTTCGATTGGTATGGATGAAATTCAGACGCCGGATGATCGTACTAAGCTGCGGGAGACGTTGGCGGGTGAATCTCAGAAAACCGATGCCGCTTTGTGGCTGGTCCTGATTGGGCACGGAACCTTCGATGGCAGGATGGCTAAATTCAATCTGCGAGGCCCTGATTTTTCAGCGGAAGACCTATCCGAATGGGTTAAGCCGGTTATCAGGCCTTTTATCGTAATTAACACAGCCTCGTCCAGCGCTCCTTTCATTAGCATTCTGTCGGGTTCGCAGCGTGTCGTAATTACGGCGACCAAAAGCGGCTATGAGCAGAATTACACGCGGTTCGGTGAATATTTAGCTGGGGCAATCGCTGAACCGAAGGCCGACCTTGACAAAGATGGCCAAACCTCGTTGCTCGAAGCATTTCTAACTGCTTCTGACCGTGTCGATGAATTCTACTTAGCCGCCGGTCGGCTTGCCACCGAACGTGCACTGCTCGACGACAATGGGGATGGACTGGGCACACGTGCTGACTGGTTTCGCGGTATTAGGCCGGTTAAAACAGCAGAAGATGGCGCAGCTCTTGATGGCTACCGAGCCCATCAGTTTCATCTTGTCATGAGCGAGACTGAAGATAAAATGCCTCCTCAACTGCGGGCCGAACGTGACCGGTTGGAACTTGAGGTCGTCAAACTGCGTGATTCGAAAGATAAATTATCCGAAGAGGAGTATTTTTCCAGGCTCGAAGACATGCTCGTTGATATCGCAAAGATCTATGAGCAGGCCGGCCAAACCGAAAAAGGCCTTGAGTGATCTTTTTAGTTTGTTCCACAGAATAAAAAAAGCTTGTCAAATGCATGTTCGTGAGGATAATTGTTGCTATTAAGTTTGAACGAGTTTTGTGCCTCGATCTAAAAATAACGTCCGGCACAAACGTAATCTTGATTCAATAACCGTCTATTAGAGACCAGTCATTAGGAGAAGACCCACAATGAATGAAATTAGTAAAAAAAGCACATCGCGTCGCGAATTTTTAAAGGGTACCGGTAAGATCGCCGCAGCATCGGCCCTGGCCGCTGGTTTGGCGCCGCGAATTTACGCCGGACAGAACAATACAATCAAGGTGGCCTTAATCGGCTGCGGTGGTCGGGGCACCGGCGCTGCAGCGGATGCCCTGTCTGTCAACCAGGGGCCGATCAAACTCATCGCCATGGGGGATGTCTTTGAAAATCGCTTAAAAAGCAGTTATGAAAATTTGAAGAGAGACTACGATAAGCAGATGGATGTGCCTGAAGACCGTAAATTCATCGGCTTCGATGCTTACAAGAATGCGATGGATTGTCTGAGCCCCGGCGATATCGCGATTTTCGCTACGCCACCGGCTTTTCGCTGGGTTCATTTCACATACGCCGTCAAGAAAGGCCTTAATGTCTTTATGGAAAAGCCGGTTACCGTGGATGGCCCGACCAGCCGTCGGATGTTCAAGCTTGGCGAAGAAGCTTCTGCGAAGAACCTGAAAGTAGGAGTGGGATTGATGTCTCGCCACAGCAGGGCTCTCGAGGAACTGGCCAAGCGCATACATGATGGCGAAATCGGCGACATAATTCTGCAGCGCGGCTACAGGATGCACGGCCCGGTAGGATTCTTCTCGTCACTGCCCAAACCACCTGGTATCAGCGACCTGCTTTACCAAGTGCAGCGTTTCCACAGCTTCATCTGGGCCAGCGGTGGCTGCTACAGCGACTTCAATATCCACATCATAGATCACCAGTGCTGGATGAAAAACGACTGGCCGGTCAAGGCCCATTCTCTCGGCGGTCGCCATTATAAAACTAGCCCCGATGGCGTCGCTTATGTGGACCAGAATTTCGATACTTATTCGACCGAATTTACATTCGCCGACGGTACCAAATTCATTATGAATGGACGTTGCATTCCGGGCTGCGAGGAGAATTTCTCCAGCTTCATCCACGGCAGCAAGGGTTCGGCTATCGGCTCGAAGAGCGGCGATTGTGGAATGCCCTCTACCATTTTTAAGGGCCAGGATCCAATACGTTCGGATATGGTCTGGGAATCCAGAGTCAGCAGAAGAGAAGGAAATCCGTATCAAAACGAATGGAACGACCTGGTTGACGCCATTCGCAACGACAAGCCCTACAACGAAACCGAGCGTGGCGTCAGGGCCAGCCTCGTGACGAGCCTTGGCCGTATGTCCGCTCACACCGGCCAGGAAATCACTTACGAACAAATCCTAAACAGCGATCACGAGATGGCGCCGGGGCTGGACAAATTGACATGGGATTCCCCAGCACCTCTGAAGCCAAATTCAGAGGGCAGATACCCGATCCCTGAACCCGGAATCGTCAAAGATCGCGAGTACAGAGACTTCGTATAATAAAATGTAAAGAGCGTAAACATAAGTTATTCAACGCAGTTTTCGGTTCCGCCGGGAACTGCGGTTTTTTTTGCGCGCACATTTCATTTAGCATCTTTCAAGTCTGGTAAAAACAACTTGAACTGACAGGGGTATACGGGTATGATGGCTAACCTGGACGGCAGAGTTTGTGTAAGATCCGGCCTGCAGGCATTAAAAAGTAATGACAGCCGATTTCATGGAAGATTTCGCTCTTGTAAAACAGGACATAAACTGACAACAAAACTAAAAGGAGAAAAAATGACAATTTCAAATGAATCCGGCACAGATCCGGGTACAACACGACGTGAATTCCTGAAGAATACCGGCCGGATAGCAGCTTCTTCTGCTCTGGCGGCGGGATTGGCTTCGCGAATCTATGCAGCAGGAACCGGAACAATCAAAGTGGCCCTAGTCGGTTGTGGTGGTAGGGGTACAGGTGCGGCCTCGAATGCAATGTCCGTCAAGAACGGCCCTATTAAAATGGTTGCTATGACCGACGTCTTTGAACGCAAACTTGATCGCAGCTACAGGAATCTGCAAAAAGGGCACGAGCAACAAATGCAGGTGCCGAAGGAACGACAATTCATTGGTTTTGATGGTTATAAGAAAGCAATGGATTGTCTCGACAGGGGCGATGTGGTAATTCTTGCTACTCCGCCGGCATTCCGCTGGGTACATTTTACCTACGCCATTGCTAAGGGCCTGAATGTTTTCATGGAAAAGCCGGTCACAGTTGACGGGCCGACCACCCGAAAGATGCTGGAACTTGCCGAAGAATCCGTCAAGAAGAACCTCAAAGTGGGCGTAGGCCTTATGATCCGGCATTGTAAGGGTCGGCAGGAATTGAAACAACGCATCGACGACGGCGAGATTGGCAATATCATTGCTATGCATGCTTACCGTATGGCCGGTCGCGCATCAACTGCCGGGCCGAAGCCTGACGGGATAAGTGAGTTGCTTTACCAGATCCAGCGATTCCATGCATTCCTGTGGGCCAGTGGTGGCATGTACAGTGACTACTATATCCATCAGATCGACGAGTGCTCGTGGATGAGGGGCGCCTGGCCGGTCGAGGCCCAGGCTTCAGGCGGCCGTCATACCCGCGGCAATTCTCTGGATCAGAACTTCGACAATTACTCTATCGAATACACCTATCCGGACGGCACCAAGCTCTTTTACTACGGCCGGGCGATGGATGGCTGTAAAGGTGCGTTCTCCAGCTATGCGCTCGGTACTACAGGTTCGGCAGTAATCTCGACGAACAGCCATTACCCCGGCAGAGTCCGGACTTACAAAGGCCATAACATGTCCCGGGAAAACCTGATATGGCGATTCCCGCAGCCTGAACCGAATCCGTACCAGCTTGAATGGGACGACCTGATCGATGCTATTCGTAATGACAAGCATTACAACGAAACGGCCCGTGGTGCCGAAGCCAGCCTGGTGAGCACAATGGGCCGAATGGCGGCTCATACGGGCCAGGTTATTACTTTTGAGCAGGCCCTCAACTGCAAGCACGAATTTGCTCCCGGCCTCGATAAGCTGACCGATGGTTCTGCCGCACCACTGCAATTGAATTCTGACGGCAAGTATCCTGTTCCGCAGCCGGGCATACTCAAGGATCGCGAATACTAAAAAAATTATCATGACTCGAAATAAAAAACAGTCAGAAAAAATTAAAAGGAGGTACTATGGCAAGTTTAAGTGAATCAGGCAAAGACGCCGGCACAACGCGTCGCGACTTCCTTAAAGCTTCGACGGTGGCAGCATCGGCGGCTGTCACGGGCACTCTGGGCTTAAGCAATAGTGTCTATGCTGCTGGCAGCGATATACTTCGCATCGGCATGGTTGGCTGCGGAGGGCGCTGTACAGGTGCCGCTGCACAGGCGCTTACGGCAGATTCCGGCGCCCAGCTGGTGGCAATGTGCGATATCTTTATGGATCGTGTCAAAGACAAGCGGCGGGTTCTCAAGGAACAGAAGGGCGACCAGGTGCAGGTTGATGACGACCATTGCTTCGCCGGCTTCGACGGATATAAGCATGTGATTGAATCATCGGACGTCGTGCTGATTGCCAACGCGGCAAAGTTCCACCCGCTTCATACGATGACAGCGATAAAGGCGGGAAAACATGTTTTTATTGAAAAGCCCCACGGTATCGATCCGGTCGGGCTCAAGCTTATGCAAAAAGCGGGTGATTTGGCGAAAGAGAAAGGCTTGTCACTGGTCTCCGGCTTGCAGAGCCGTTATCACACAGGATATGCTGAGACAATCAAGCGTATCCATGATGGTGTTATTGGAGACGTAATTTCTATCGAGGAAAACTTCCTCCGTCCGCCGTACGTCGTTATTCCCCGAAAGGAAGGCCTTACAGAACTCGAATGGCAGTGCAGTACGCAATATCATTTCCGCTGGCTTTCCGGCGACGATGTCCCCCAGTCGCTTGTGCATAATTTAGACCGTTCGACCTGGGTAATGTACAACAGGGCCCCGGCGAAATGTCATGGTCTGGCCGGTCGCTCTTCAATGACCGATCCGATCTACGGTGACGTTTTCGACCACCATTCGGTTATTTACGAGTATGACAGCGGCGTGCCCATTTATGCGTTCTGTCGGACTACCGACAATTGTCACAATAGCACATCCAGCATTATTCACTGTAGCAAAGGCAGAGCGTCCGTTTTGCAGTGTCGGATCTGGGGAGAAACGAACTGGCGGTGGGAAGGTCGATGCGATCCTTATCAAAAGGAGCACGATGTGCTGTTCGCGGCGATTCGTTCCGGCGAGCCCGTCAACAATGGCGATTATATGGTCCGCAGCACGATGGTAACAGTGATGGGACAAATTTCGTGCTACACTGGTAAAGAAGTAACCTGGGAGCAGATTAATCAATCTGATTTTTACTATCCACCGAAACCGGAAGATTGCCACGATGGCATGGAGCCGCCGGTCAAGCCGGGTGTCCATGGCAGTTATCCAGTACCTAAGCCTGGTTTTACAAAGATGATTTAAAACTATGGGGTGAGATTTGACTCTATTGAAAGGAAATGGTGGGGCAGAGCCCCACCCTACTTATCTTGTTATGAAATGTTTTATGAGGAGACTTCAATATGCTTAAAAGTCGTACATTTTTGTTCGTCGCCGCGGTGACGATTTGTCTGACCGTCTCAATGGTTGCGGGTTTAGCAGTTGCGCAAGATGGGCCTGTGAAAAAATATACTGAGACTGTCACATCGAAGACCGGCGAAAAAATATCTTTCGATATGGTGCTGATCCCGGCCGGGAATTTCCAAATGGGAAGTCCTGCAAACGAAGCCGGTCGTAAAGACGACGAAGAACCCCAGCACGAAGTTAGTGTCGATAATTTCTACCTTTGCACGACCGAGGCCACAATTGAGCTTTTTATGGCCTACTATCAGGAAACGGTCAGCGCGAAGAAGGACTTTATTACAACACAGGAGCAGCAGAAGAAAACCGATAGCGAGGTTGACGCCATTACCGGCCCGACTCCAGTGTATGGAGACATGACGATGGGATATGAAAATCAGCACCCAGCCATGGGAATGACCTGGCACAATGCCATGACATTCTGCCGGTGGCTTTCGAAGCAGACGGGCAAGGAATATCGTTTGCCGACCGAGGCCGAGTGGGAGTACGCCTGCCGGGCGGGTTCGACAGAAGCCTTCGGCGTCGGCAGCGATCCCGAGAAGCTTAAAGAATACGCATGGTATGAGGAAACGGCCGACAGCGAGACCAACGCTGTCGGCAAGAAAAAGCCAAATCCCTGGGGTCTTTACGATATGTTGGGCAATGTTCGTGAATGGGTATCAGATTTCTATAGTCCCGATGCTTATAAACAAGCAGCCGCAAAGGCTCCGGCGGTTAATCCGAAAGGACCCCAGACCGGGCAGGTACACGTAGCTCGCGGCGGCGACTATAGCTGCCCAGCAGAGGAGTTGCGCTGTGCGGCCAGGGCCTTCGAGGAAAAATGGTGGCGCTCTGGCGATCCTCAGATCCCGAAGAGCATGTGGTGGCTGCCCGAAATGGACATTATCGGCTTTCGTGTGGCCTGCTCCGTGAAAAAGAACAAATAAAGTCTATTTACGAATTACGATTGTCGATTTTTGATTTAGAATAATGAAAATCTTGAGCATAACCATTCTGCTTTGTGCAATGTTGTCCTTTATTAACCCGACATTGGGCAAAGAGCAGGCAGATGTAGTGTTTAAACTTGCATTCACTCAAAACCAGGATGGTGGATACGAATTTGATACCGGCGTTCTCCGAGGAAGATTGCGCGAGGCCGGAAAAGGTCTGGGCCTGACTTCGGCAGTGCATGTTTCTACCGGCACAACATTGAACGGAGCATACGGCATCTTAAGTTACTATCGAGTATTCACGACGAATAAAAGATACGGAACCGCGGCATGGGATTGGCCGAGCACTTCAAAACTGCTGCCGGACGGGGCGATTCAGGTTACCTGGCCGAAAGGAGATGACCGTTCCTTTGCAATGGCTGCTGTCTACCGTTTCCGGGATGCCTCGACGCTCGATGTTGAGACGATTGTCAAAACCGGCAAGGATTTGAGCAAGTTTGAAGTCTTTCTGGCATCGTATTTTCACGATGCATTTCCAATCCCGCAGGTTTTCGTTACTCCCGATGCTAAGATCGTGGGCAAACGAACTTTTATGACAGCGAAAAAATCCTACGGCGACTGGCAGATGTTTCCGAGAAATGATGCTTTCGTGCCAATCATCCGGGACGGCCGATGGGAAAAAGAGCCCAATCCGGTGGATTGGAAAATCATGCCGCCGATGGCAAAGCCGATTGCTTTGCGGCGAGGTTCAACAGCGGTACCAACGGGAATCCTCATGGCACCTCCGGATGATTGTTTTACAATAGCGACACCATACGAGGGTGAGGGCCACTATTCGTTGTATTTCTCACTCTTCGGCCGTGATATTAAAGCCGGTCAGACGGCAACAGCACGTTTACGCCTCGTTGTGACAGACGTTTCCTCGAATCGTGAGATCCTTAATTTGTATCAGAAGTATATTAGCGACCTTTCAGAACTCACAATTCAAACTGAAAGCCCTTGATTGTTTCCATGAACAAGACATATAAAGGTCTGGATATTCAAAAGGTTTTCGCTCCTGATGGGGATATCTGGCGATCTCTTGCCAATTTCGAAGTGCGCCCCGAGCAGATACAAATGGCCGGCGCGGTGCAGCAGGTGTTTCTGAAGGGTGGTCACCTTGCCGTCGAGGCCGGAACGGGTGTCGGCAAAAGTTTCGCATATCTTATCCCCGCCGTGGATTTGGCTGCCAATGGCATGGGCAGGATATTAATCAGCACCTTTACCATCACGCTGCAGGAACAGTTGATAAATAAGGATATTCCCTTCTTGAATAATTGCATGCAGCAGGAATTTACTGCTGTTTTAGGCAAAGGCAGAAGTAATTACCTTTGCAAACGCCGGCTGAAATTTACGCTGCAGCGGGAAAGTCGGCTGTTCGATGATAAGGATTCGGAGCTCTATCGAATTCAGGATTGGGCCGAGCAAACGAAGGACGGCTCGCTTAGCGATCTGCCGTTTCTACCCAGGAGTCGGACATGGGACAGGGTCAAAAGCGAGCACGGTAATTGCCGCGGACGAAAGTGTCTGCATTTTCGCGATTGCTTTTACTGGGCCGCCCGGCGACGTCTTGAGAACGCCGATATTATTGTAGCAAACCATGCACTGTTGTTCAGCGACCTTGTTCTTAAAGAGCAGGGCGTATCTCTTCTACCGGATTATAAGTTAGTGATTATCGATGAAGCTCACAACATTGAACATGTGGCTGAAGATCATTTCGGGATAGACCTCAGTAACAAAAGAGTCAAGTTCGTTCTCGATAATCTTTATAATACGCGGACGCACAGAGGGCTTTTATCTCATACGAACGCCAAAACAGCGATTGAGCTTGTTAATAAAATCGGCAAAGAATCTGCACATTTCTTTAGGCAAGTCCGGGACTGGTATGAGCAGACAAAGGATGAGACAAAAGGCAGATGCCACAAAAATTTTGTCGAAGATACTCTTTCGGGGCATTTGAAGGATCTGTGTAGGGAATTGGCCGGACTTGCGAAACAAAAAGAAGATGAAGATGAAAAATTCGAGATTTTACGGTTTGTCGATTTGAGCAAGGCGTTGATCCATGATTTGGAAAATTTCTTGTCTCAGGCAAATGAAGGTCAGATATACTGGCTTGAGGTCGGTTCGGACAAGACTGCTACCATTCGTTTGAAAAGTGCACCACTTGATGTCGGGCCCGAAATAAGACGGTGTCTTTTTGATAAATATGATTCGGTCGTGCTGACAAGTGCAACTTTGTGCACGGGGGCGACTGAGGATAAAAGCGGTTTTGATTTCTTTGCTGGCCGAATCGGTCTGGATGATTTCGATGCTGTCAAGCTCGGTTCACCTTTTGATTACCAGATACAGGTTAAGGTGTATATCGAGAAGGACCTGCCGGATCCGAATCAATCAGGTTTCGTTGATGTTGCTGCCGAGGTGATAAAAAAATACCTGGCGAAAACAACAGGCGGGGCGTTTGTGCTCTTTACCAGTTATGTAATGCTTGAAGAAATAGCCGGCAGGCTTTCCGAATGGCTGGATGAAAATAATATCAGGCTGCTGCAGCAGGGAGCGAGTGTGGACAGGAGCATGCTCCTGAGAAAATTTAAGACCAATGGGACCAATGTGTTGTTCGGGACAGATAGTTTCTGGCAGGGGGTAGATGTGCCGGGGCAGGCTCTTTCGGCCGTGATTATCGTGAGGTTGCCGTTTGCAGCTCCGGATCAGCCGCTGCTTGCCGGCCGGCTCGAACAGATAAAAGAGCAGGGGGGCAGTCCCTTCAATGACTACCAGTTGCCGTCTGCCATTATCAAATTCAAGCAGGGTTTCGGGCGGCTGATTCGCAGCAAGACCGACAGCGGTATTGTGGCGGTCCTGGACAGCAGAATTGTCAATAAGCCCTACGGCAGGAAGTTCCTGGCGGCGATACCAAAATGCGAGGTTGTGATCGTCAAGAATGACAAATAATATTGTGTGTGTGGCAATAAATATGTGGGTGTAAAATGATGGAACATACGGATTTTCGATATTACCCAAAAGATAAATTGGAGTTAAAGCAGGATGTCCCAGGAGCAAAGATGTGGGCAGTCGCTTTAGACAAGGCAATGCTGACTTATTTTGAAGTAGAAGCGAATAGTCATTTCGATATGCATAAGCACCAGAGTGAACAAATCACTCTCGTTCTTGAGGGCACACTATATTTTAAAATGCCGGAGGAGACGATAAGCGTTAAAGAAGGAGACGTAATCGCAATTCCTTCAAATATACAACATGCTGTGTTTACTAAAGACAACCCTGTATGCGCAGTAGATGCGTGGTCTCCAGTGCGTGAAGAGTATAAAGTATAGTGAAAGTTAGCCCCTCAATTCCTTAAGGCAATCCTGGCAGAACATTTGGCCCGAATCGATTTTGACCAGGTTGCTTTGCTTGATATCTTTTCTACCGCAACATTCACACTCGCCCGTTTTTTCCGGGATTTGTGGCGTTACATTTGCCTTTTCTTTCGCTGCCGTAACTTTCTCGGCTTCGATTCTTAGTTTCTCTTCAGCCATTGCCCTTGCCATCCCCTCCCGAGCGGCTTTCTTTTGGGCTTCGAGCCGGGCGGCGGTTTCTGCCGCGGCTCTGGCCTCGGCTTTTGCTCTTGCTTCTTCTATAGCCTTGAGCTTTTGTTCCGATTCTTTCATGGCCTTTGCATAAGATTCTTCTTTTTTGTTCATTTCTGCCCTAGCTGCGTTGATGACTTTTGCCGCTTCGGTCTCGACTTTAGCTCTTTGCATTGCTTCGGCTTTGAGTTGTTCTTCAAGCTTTGCTTTTGCGATTGCTTCTGCCTGAATTCTTGTTTTAGCTTTTGCAATCTCTTCTGTTTGCACTTTTAGCTCTTGTTCGACTTTACTGATAGCATCGGCATGAGATTTAGCAAGTTTTTCCGCTTCTGCTTTTGCTGCCGCTATAGCTTCTTTTGCTTCGGTTTTGATTCTGGCTTTTTCCTCGGCTTCTGCCCTTAGCATCTCTTCAAGCTTCGCTCTTGTCTTCGCTTCCTCCGCGGCTCTTTGTTGTGCCTCTATTCGCGACGCTGTTTCTGCTTCAGCCTTGGCTTCGGCTTTCGCCCTGGCTTGTGCTTCGGCATGGGCTTGCTGCTGGGCTTTCGAAAGTGCTTGTGTCTCAGCTTGTAATTTTTCTTCTAATGCTGTGTTTGCCTGGGCAAGAGTTTGAGCTTTTGCTTCGACTTTGGCCCTTTCCTGGGCTTGAGCGGTGGCTTCCTTCCGAGCTATCGTCCTGGCTTCAGTTTCAGCTTTCAGCTTTTCATCTGTGGCGGCCTGTGCCAGAGCCTGGGCTTGAGCTTCTTTCTGGGCCTTCGCCCTTTCCTGGGCCTGAACTTTCAGCTTTTCCTCTGCTTCTCTTATTGCTGCGGCATAAGATTCGGCTTTTGCTTCTGCTTCGGTATGGATTGCTGCGATTGACTTAGCAGATTCGGCTTGAATTCTATTTAGTTTTTCTGCCTCGCCCTTGAGCCTCTCTTCAATTTTTGCTCTTGCCTTTGCTTCATCAGTAGCTCTTTTTTGTGCCTCTATCCGCGACTCTTTTTCTGTTTCTGCTTTTGCTTCTGCTTTGGCTCTTGCTTGAGCCTCGGTCTGTACATCCTGCTGGATCTTAGACCGGGCCTGAATTTCAGCTTTTAGCTTTTCTTCCAATGCTGCATTTTCTTTAGACTGAGCCTGAGCTTGTGCTTCTACCTTGGCCATTGCTTCAGCTTGTGATTTAAGCTTTTTCTCTAATTCTTTAAGAGAAGTGGCGTATGATTCAGCCTTGGTTTCAGCTTTTTTTCGAGCAGCAGCTATAGTCTCAGCCGCTTCGGCTTTAATAATGTTTCGCTCCTCGGATTCGGCCTTGAGTCTATCCTCAATTATTGCCCTTGCCTTTGCCTCCTCCATAGCCTTCTTTTGAGCTTCAATCCGCGCCGCCGTTTCTGATTCAATCTTAGCTTCGGCTTTGGCTCGTTCCCGTGCCTGTGCCTGGATCTCCTGTTGAGCTTTCAATAGGGCTTGCTCCTCAGCTTTAAGTTTATCCTCCGCCTTCTTTAAAGAGGTGGTGTATGATTCGATTTTATCCTCGGCCTTTGCCTTTTCCTGTATCAGGGCATCGAGTTGCTTTTTAATTGTAGAGACGGCTTGAGTTTCGCCCTTTAGTCTTTCCTCTGTTTGCCTTAAAGCTGCCGCGAAAGAATCTGCTTTTGCCTGTGCGTCTGCTTTCGCTGCGGCGATAGCTTCTTCGGCTTCGGATTTGATTCTGGCTCGTTCGTTAGCTTCGGCCTTGAGCTTCTCTTCGATTTTTGCCCTTTCTTTAGCTTCTTCAGTAGCTAATTTATGGGCTTCGAGACGAGCCGCTGTTTCCGATTTGGTCTTTTCCTGGGCTCTGACTTTCTCTTCGGTTTCAATCTTCAGCTTGTTCTCGATTTCTTTAAGAGAAGCGACATAAGATTGAGCTTTAGTATCGGCATCTGCATGAGTCGTTGAGATTATCTTTTCCGCTTCAGTCTTGATTCTATTTTGTTCCTCTAACGCAATTCTGAGTTGCTCCTGAATCTTCGCTCTTGTCTCAGCTTCTTCTCTTGCCCTCTGTTCGGCCTGGTCTCGGTTTTTGGTTTCTGACTCGATTCTGGCCCTGACTTTTGCGATTTCTTTAGCCTGAAGCTCAAGCCGCTTTTCTGCTTTGGTGACCGCTTTGCTATAATATCCTGCCTTTTCTTGCAACTGGTTCTTTGAATTTACTTCGGCAGTGACTTTTTCTTCGGCCTTTTTTCTCTCTTGAACCTGGGCCTGAGTTTCCTGCTCAGCTCTTAACCGCGCTTGGATTTCCGACTTTAGTTTCTCTTCCAAGGCGGTCTTTTCTTGTGCCTGGGCCTGTGCATTTGCCTCGGCCTTTGCTCTCGCTTCAGCTTGAACCTTTAGTTGTTGTTCAAGTTCTCTTATAGCTGCGGCGTAAGATTTAATCTCTTTTTCAGTCTCCGTCTTAGTTGCTGATATTGCCTCTGCCGCTTCGGTTTCAATTCTGGCCCGTTGCTCGGCTTCAGTCTTAAGCTGTTCCTCAATTTTAGCCCTTGCTTTTACCTCTTCTGTTGCCTTTTTTTGCGCTTCGAGCCGTGCTGCTGCTTCAGATTCGGCTTTTAGTTTGGCTCTTGCCATTTCATCAACTTGAGCCTTCAGCTTTTCCTCTAATTCTCTTATCGATACGGCATAAGATTTGATTTCTTTTTCCGCATTCGTCTTGGCAGCAGAGACCGCTTCTTCCGCTTCGGCCTCGATCCTTGCCCGCTGCTCGGCTTCGACTTTAAGCCTCTCTTCTATCTTAGCTCTTGCTTTGGCTTCTTCTGTCGCATTCTTTTGGGCTTCAATTCGGGCCGCTGCTTCAGATTCAGCTTTTAACTTGGCTCTTGCCATATCATCGGCTTGAGCCTTCAGCTTTTTTTCTAATTCTCTTGTCAATGCGACATAAGATTTAATCTCTTTTTCCACATTTGCCTTGGCAGCAGAGATCGCTTCTGCTGCTTCGGCCTCGATCCTTGCCCTCTGCTCGGCTTCGACTTTAAGCCTCTCTTCTATCTTAGCTCTTGCTTTGGTTTCTTCTGTTGCATTCTTTTGGGCTTCAATTCGGGCCGCTGCTTCAGATTCAGCTTTTAACTTGGCTCTTGCTATGTCATCGGCTTGAGCTTTCAGCTTTTTTTCTAATTCTCTTGTCGATGCGACATAAGATTTAATCTCTTTTTCCACATTTGCCTTGGCAGCAGAGATCGCTTCTGCTGCTTCGGCCTCGATCCTTACCCGCTGCTCAGTTTCAGTTTTGAGCCTCTCTTCAATCTTAGCTCTTGCTTTGGCTTCTTCCGTTGCATTCTTTTGTGCTTCGAGCCGAGCTGCCATCTCAGCTTCTGCTTTTGATTCTGCTTTCGCTCGCATTTGCGCCTGTGCCTGTATATCCTGCTGAGCTTTCGTAAGGGCTTGTGTTTCGGTTTCCAGCTTTTTCTCAAATTCATTTATTGCTCGGGCTTGGAACTGGGCTTTTGCTTCAGTCTTAGCCATCTGCTGAGCTTGACTCTTTAGTTTTTCTTCAGTTTGCCTGATAGCTGCGGCATAAGATTGAACCTTTTCTTCGGCTTCTTTCTTGGCCGTCGCGATAGCATCGGCTGCTTCGGCTTCGATTTTAGTCTGTTCTTCGGTCAGAATTCTGAGTTGCTCTTCAATTTTCGCCCGAGCCTTTGCTTCCTCTCTGGTACTATTCTGAGCTTCAATTCTTGCTGCTGATTCGGTATCTGCTTTGGCCTGGATTTTGGCAATCAGCTCGGTTTGCGATTTTAGTTTTTCTTCTGCTTGCTTTATAGCAGCGGCATGAGATTCAGCTTTTTCATCCAGCTCTATTCTGGCCAATGCAACAGCATCAGCAGCTTCTGCTTTGATTCTGGACAGTTCCTCAGTTTGAGCCCTAAGTCTTTCTTCAATTTGTGCCCTTGCTTTCTCCTCTGACCTGGCGCTTTTTTGAGCTTCAAGTCTGGCTGTAGCTTCGGACTCGGCTTTTGCTTCGGCTCTGACTCTTTGCTCCGCCTGGGCTTGGACCTCCTGCTGGGCTTTCGACCGGGCTTGCGTTTCAGTCTTTAGCTGTTCTTCTAATCCAGCGTTTGCCTGAGCCTGTTCTTGTATTTGTGCTTCAGCCTTAGCTCTTGCTTCGGTTTGGATCTTAAGCTTTTCTTCTAATTGTTTTATTGTCCCTGTATGAGATTTGGCCCGTTCATCCAACTCTTTTTGGGCAGCCGCGACAGCCTCGGCAGCCTCGGCCTTGATTTTAGCGCGCTGCTCGGTTTGTTCTCTGAGTTGTTCTTCAACCTTCGCCCTTGCCTGGGCATTTTCAATGGCGCTTTTCTGGGCTTCGAGCCGGGCCGCCGTTTCGGACTCGGCTTTTGCTTCAGCTCTTGCCCTTACTTCGGATTCAGCTTGCAGCTTTTCATCTGCTTGTTTGATTGCTGCTTTGTAAGATTCGGCCTTTTCTTTGGCCTCTGCTTTTGCAGCCGAGATAGCCTCCTTAGCTTCAGCTTCGATTCTGGCCAGTTTCTCAGTTTCAGCCCTGAGCTTCTCTTCAAACTTGGCCCTTGCCTGAGCTTCTTCACCAGCTTTCTGCTCTGCCTTGTCCCGGTATTCAGCTTCGGCCTCGATTCTCACTTTGGCTTTCGCGAGTTCTTCAGCCTGAGTATTTAATCTTCTTTCTGCTTTTGTTATCGCTTTCTGTAGATACTCGGCTTTATCTTGAGCCTCGATTACTAATTGGGCCTCAGCGTCGGCTCTTTCTTCGGCCTGGGTTCTTGCTTTTACCAGAACTCGGGCCTCTTGCTCAGCATGGGACCTCGCTTCTGTCTCAGCTTTAAGTTTTTCTTCTAACTGCCTTATAGCCGTAGCATAAGATTCCACTTTTGCTTCAGATTCAGCCCTGACTGTCGCAATTACTTCTTTAGCTTCTGATTTGATTCTAGCGTGCTCTTCGGCCTCGGCTTTAAGTCGCTCCTCGAATCTGGCCCTTGTATTCGCTTCCTGACCGGCAGATTTTTGTGCTTCAAGCCGAGCTGCAATTTCGGATTCGATTTTTGTTTGAGCTCTGGTTATCGCTTCGGCTTGAGTCTTTAGCTTTTCTTCGAGTTCTATTATAGCAGCGGTGTGTAATTCTGCCTGTTGCTGCGCACTGGCTTCGGCGGCCGAGATTGCCTCTGTATATTCGGTCTCGATCTTGGCTCGCTGCTGTGATTGGGCATGAGCTTCCTGCTGAGCCTTCGCCCGGGCCTGTGTTTCAACCTTTAGCTTATCCTCGAGTTCCTTTATAACCGCGGTATAAGATTCTTCTTTGACGTGGGCCTCTTGTTTGACGACTGTTATAGCTTCGGCAGCTTCGGCTTCAATTCTGTTTCGCTCCTCTGTCTCGGCTCTGAGCTTCTCTTCGATTTTTGCTCTTGCTTTTGCCTCCTGACGAGCGCTTTTTTGCGCTTCAAGCCGGGATCCAGCTTCGGATTCCGTTTTTGCCTGGGCCCGAGTTATTTCGTCGGCTTGGATTTTTAGTTTTTCTTCAAGTTCTTTTATAGCTGCAGCATGTAATTCGGCCTCTTCTTGCGCCTTGGCTTTAGCCGTGGAGATAACCTTTTCAGATTCGGCTTCGATTGCAGCATGTTCCTCGGTTTCAGCCTTGAGCTGTTCCTCAATTTTAGCCCTTGCCTTGGCTTCTTCTGTTGCATTTTTTTGAGCCTCGATACGGGCAGCCAATTCGGACTCAGCTTTTGCTTCGGCTCTTGCTCTTGCTTCGGTCTGGGTCTTCAGATCTTGTTCTAATTGTTTTATGGTCGTGGCATGAAATTCGGCCTTTTCGTCCAATTCTCCCTTGATTGCTGAAATGGCCTCGGCATGCTCAGTCTCGATTTTAGCTCGCTGCTCGTTTTCGGCCCTGAGTTGCTCTTCAAGCTTTGCCTTTTCTTTCGCCTCCTGAGCAGCATTTTTTTGGGCTTCGAGACGGGCGGCAGTTTCGGATTCGGCTTTTGCTTCAACTCTTGCTTTTTCTTCGACCAGGGCATTGAGCTTTTGCTCCAATTGCTTTATAGCTGTGGCATAAGATTTGGCCTTTGCATCTGCATCTGATTTGGTCGCTGAGAGAGCTTCTTTAGCTTCAGTTTCGATTCTTGCTCTTGCCTCGGATTCGGCTCTGAACCGTTCTTCAACTGTCGCCCTCGCGAGAGCTTCTTCGCCCGCTTTCTTCTCTGCCTGATCCCGAAATTTTGCTTCAGCATCGATTTTGGATTTGGCTTTCGCAAGCTCTTCGGCTTGAGCATTGAGTCTTCTTTCTGCTTTGGCTATAGCTTTACGGAGATATTCCGCTTTCTCTTTTGCCTCGATGCCAGATTGAGCTTCGATTTTGGCTTTTTCCTCGGCCTTGGCTCTTGCCTCCGATTGAACCTTGATTTCTTGCTGAACTTGCGATTTGGCCTGTGTTTCAGCTTTCAGTTTTTCTTCTAATTGCTTTATAGCCGCAGCGTAAAATTCGGCCTTTGTTTTTGCATCTGCTTCGGCAGCGGACATAGCTTCGGCTAATTCGACCTTGATTCTTGCTTTTTCCGAGGCCTCGGCCCTTAGCTGCTCTTCGACTTTGGCTCTCGCTTCAACTTCCGCTCTGGTTTTTTCCTGAGCTTCAAGCCGGGCTTTGGTTTCAGATTCAATTTTTGCTTCAGCTCTTGTTATTTCTTCTGCTCTTGCTTGCAGCTTTTCCTGAAGCTCTTTTATTGCCGCGAAATGTAATTCATCTTCTTTTGCTGCCTTTGCTTTTACCGCTGATATAGCTTCCTCATATTCGGTTTCGACACGAGCACGCTGCTCCGCCTGTGCCTTAGTTTCCTGCTGAGCCTGCGACTTCAATTCGATCTCGGTTTGCAGCTTGTTTTCCAGCTCTCTTATAGCTGTGGCATAAGATTTGGCTTCCGATGCAGCCTGTGTTTTCGCGGATTCCAGGTTTTCAGCAGCCTTGGCCTTAATTTGGGCATGCTTCTCGATCTGAGTCCTGAGCTTTTCTTCGACTTCTGCTCTTGCTCTGGATTCTGCCTTAACACGTTCCTCTGCTTTGGCTATTGCTTCGGCGTATGTTTTTTTCTCAGCCTCGGCCTTAGCTCTTTGTTCTGCTTCGGCCCGGGCCTTTGCCCTTGCTTCGGCCTGAACTCTTTCTTTGGCCTCGACTTTGGCCTTTTCTTCGGCTTTAGCCCTTTTTTTTGATTCGATCCTTAACCGTTCCTCAGCTCTTGCTATTGCCTCAAGGTAGGCCTTCCTCTCAGCTTTTACCTTTGAACTCGTTTCGGCTTCGATCCGTGCTTGTTCTTTAGCTCTTTCTTTGGCTTCAATTTTAGCCTCGGCTGCGGCTTTTGCCTTAGCCTTTTTGTCGGCTTTTGCTTTTGCCTTGGCTTTTCTCTTGTTGACACATGGAACTAACGGATGGTGGGGCCAGTGTTTTTCGCCGCAAATACTGCAGGTCGGTACGAATTTCTCATCCGTGGAATTTTGATTCGCTTGGGAACCTGTTTGCCCTGTTTGTTGTGTTATTTTGTCGTTAATACCCATTGGCACGCATCCGTTACTATCGCCCGCTCTTTATGGTCCATAGGCAGCCGGGTAATGAAGTAATGACCCTACTCCAAACCGACAGATTAACAACTCCGTCTGGATTTTTCAAGCGCATAAATTCCGAAAAATTAATGTCATAATATACATTTAATTGTGTCAATTTTGAAAGTGTTTTTTCCAGGATTTTTACAAAGTTTCTATATAAGCCTCCACGTCAAAAGCTTTCTTGACATCGAGAGCGGAACATATAAAATTAATCCATATTATAGCTTAGGAAACGATATTTTAAGCGTCAATGTCGGGTAATTCCGATAAGGAGGCGATGAAAATGGGGTCGAATAAACCTCAAACTGAAGAATTATTGAACCTTGAGAGATCCATCAAGTTTCTTGAAACTCGATTCAGCGAGGTCTGCCGCCTGCTCGGCCTCGACAAGAGCAAACCAAGTGAATTCCTGGAAGTTGAGAATTGTATTTTCTTTTTTGATCCGGCAGAAGAGTATGTATTCAGCAGTGCTGTAATTATGAGCTGTTCATACGGCTTTTACGGCATCAAAATAGGGGCGAACTGGCTCGAAACTGCCGGAATGCTCGAATCGCAGGGATTTAAGCAGGCCAGCGACCTCGAACGCTTCACAAAACCGGGGCTGGATTTTAGCATTAGTGTTTACCTCTACCCCGATGATAACCCGGATGCTTCGGCCTCGAAGGTCAAAGACTATTCCGTCTGTGCACGATATGGCCAGGCCCTATGACGGATGCATATCGAAATTTTCCTGCTGTGAATGGATTTTATGCTGTGCAGGTACTCTTCCATCCGGCCTGTGTCAGCTCGAAAATGGAATTCGATAAATCGGCTTCTTTCAATAAGTCTGTATTGTAGATGAGTATCCGGCAGCGGGCGGCAAAACCCGTCCAGTAACCATCCGGATCTTTGAATTGCGGTGGGATATCATTAGCTGAAGGGGAAATATAACTGGTTAATACTCCTTTTTGTTTCAAGACGATTGTTCTGCCAATTTCTGAGTTCCAGAATACATCCGCTCGGGGATTGTTTTTTTCAGCGATAAGTCGGTTAACCAGGCCGGTCGTCTTGGTCGCTTCCGAATCATAGACATCCAGAACCTTGATGCCGGTCTGTCTCTCAAAGGCTTTTAGGATTGGCTCGCTGAAAACCTTGTCGAGGGATGTGTAAATGACTACCTGATCTTGCTCAGTCTTGTTGTCTCTGCAATTGACAAGGGCAAAAAGCAATAGAACCAAACAACTTGATTTAACAATTACAAGTAGTCTCTTTCTCAATGCTTGTTCTCTTTCCCTTTCTAAAAAAGTTTGCCCATACTTGTTTTCAAATATTCGATAGTGCCGATTTAGCATCTCAGGCACACATTGCCACTATTTTTATTTCTTTAAATGGACGACTGTCCTTAGTTTTCCAATAGCGGTTTCTGTTTTCTGCCTAATAAATCACAGTGAGAAGTAATTTTGTAAGTAAAATAGCATATAAAGCACATAAAATGGGCCACATCAATAGCGGTATCCATCCCACAACCTGCAACCATCGAGGCATCCATTTAACACATTTAATAATTTTTGGTACACCAGAACGGAAGACAAAGCCCGCTCCAATTCCCACTGCCAGACCAATTAGTGCCCCAACGAAACCAGCCCTTATCCCCCACATAAAGGCTGATAAGAAAACCGAGATAGTTAACATGTCAATAAGCATACAAGTTATTCCAAAGAACCGTATCAGAGCGTTTTAAGTTATTTGATTCAATTTGATTATTTTTTACATCTACCCTCCCTTGTAGATGTATCCATACCTGATGATGAATCTACACCAATAGGAATTGATGAACCTACACCACTACTAATGGCTGTGGACACGGCTCCTCCACTGATTGGTGTGGGAGATGTTGCAAAGTATTTAAGTCCTTGAGGTCCCAAACTAAACAGGTATCTGTTGTCGAGCTCATAACCCAAAAGGTCTACTGGATTCCACGTATTAGGAGCTGGACTTGGTTTCCCCATCAATCCCTCTGCTAAGTATCGTCCACCTCCTGAGATTCCCATTGCAGTTCCCCCTACAATTGTCCCGAGATCAAAATAAAACGCATCCCAATTCTCAGCAACAGCGGCATCATACATGTTTAAACCAGTTTTAACCGCGCCATAGCCTCCTCCGATGACAAGTGCTACATTTACAGTTCCTGTTGATACCGTTGTGGCAGTTGTCGCAGACACGCTTAAAGTAGTCAGTGCCGTTGCACCCGCAGAAGCAACTACTGGTGCTGCAACAACAACAGCTGCAGTTCCTATTGCGCCCACTCCCACACCTGTAATAAAGTAGTCAGCACGTGAAGGGGGCGGGAATTTCAATACTTTCCCTCCACATGCTTCGCCGGGATTAAGGAGTTCGTAGACCATTCCTAAGGGGTCAATCCACACTATTGGATTGTTACCGCAGTAGGCATAGAGATTTAGACCGCCAGTATATCCGATAGGATCAGTTTGCAGGAATCGACCGATGTCGAAGGCGTAGTACCTGGCCCGGTAGTAGTACAGGGCGGTTTCATCATCAGCCCGGCGGGCGGTGAACATGTATGGATTACCAATAGCGATTTGAGAGATTTCGCTTTGATTTTCATCGTAAATCGTCGGGGCACCGAAGACATCATACGAATAACTCTCCACTATTACATTATTTACATCTGAAAGAGCCGCTACGCTTCCCAAGCCGTCGAGGTGATAGTAATAAACTACATTACCACCGTCAACATCAATCATGCAGACCGGCTCGTCTATGCCTGGGCCATAAATGAACTTTCTCAGCAGATTATTACTACCGTCATATTCGGCTATTACATGGTCGCCGTTATAGCAGTACTTCGTAGTCACATCAGGCGAGCCGTAAACCGTTCTTGATATACGCCGGCCCAAATAATCATAACTGTACGAGGCTACCGCTGTATCGCTTTGGTCATTGACATCCATCAACCGGTTCTCGCAATCATAATAATACTTGAACAGGCCGTCATCCGTTAAGTTTCAATTATTATCATAGCTGTAATTAGTTCCACCTACGGAAGTGTATTGGTTCAGGTTATTTCTCAAGTAAGTCGTTGGCTTGCCGTCATTTACATCCGTATGGTTGCGTTTCGAATTCGTGTGACGTCACTTATAGGCTATCTTGAACCTTTACTGATTCGCTTTGAACTCTTCTTTTATCTGCCAGCCGGGATTTCCAGCGTTCGTTTCGGATTCGTATGCTCCGACATCAAAGGGTGATTTTCTTTTCGTATGATTGAAATCAAGTTCGGGGGCAAAATCCGGATCGGCATTATTAATCAGCACCGAGCCGGGCCTGGGCCAATAGTCATGTTCGGCTGGATCTGCGAAGGCCGCCTCAATCATCCCGCCGTTGACAAACGTCGAACTTTCGAGATTCGTACCGATAAAACGACCGGCAACATAGTTGGAACTAAACGTGCTACCATCGATTCCGGATGCGTCGATGGCAGTCGAGTCGGGACAGTAAACAGCGTTATTTGCGAAAATCATCTGCTCGGCTTTTTCCCATCGAAACAGGACGCCCCTTGGATGATTGACGATTGTATTGTTGATGATCTTTACGTTCCGTACATGCGGAACTGCTGCATGTGGAGCTGCCGTGATGCCGGTTACAGAGCAGTTGAAAATGATATTATTTCTGATAATTGCATCTGAAACCACCTGGATGCCCTCGCCGGCGTTCCAGATAACATTGCCTTCGACGATGTTGATGCCTTTGCCACCGCCGTATACGAAAATGCCGGGATATTTTTTACTGATATTCGTGTCGTGGATGACGTTGTCGCGGACGATATTCTCATACGAGCCGAATTTTATTTCGATGCCGTCATTGCCGCCGCTGCTGGTGCCGCGTGTGTGGTGGATATAGTTACCTTCGAAAAGAGAATTGGTGGTGATATATGAGCCGTTATGGCTGCCGATGTACATGCCTTCTCCTTCAGTCGAGCCGCGGCTGCGCAGGCCTGTATGGTGGATGTGATTTCTACGAATGACAAAAGCATCACAGTTGCCGCTGTTCATTGTCAGAGCATTGTTTTGGGTGTGGCTTATTTGGCAATGTTCGAATGTGATGTGATGACCTCGTATGAAACGAACGCCCGAATTGCCGCCCTTGAAATAGATTCCACGGATAGTCAGATATTCGCAATCGACAAACTCGATGTTATTGTATCTGGCTGCGGCTTTTACCGGATGTGTGAGCAGCGGTTGTTGTCCTTCGGCGGCGCGGATTATGATTGGCTTGTCGGCTGTTCCTTTGGCGGTGACCCTGCGGCGGGCGCTTTGTGAATATGT
>Ga0209536_100003835_pt1 | contig 23924 bp, 20 predicted proteins | sample DeeMarSeWOR28_12_FD_187461 | JGI IMG/M metagenome (GOLD analysis project Ga0209536, IMG submission 187461) | Marine sediment microbial communities from White Oak River estuary, North Carolina - WOR-2-8_12 (SPAdes) (version 2) | ecosystem: Environmental > Aquatic > Marine > Intertidal zone >...
CGAAAATTTTATATGGTTCACCACAAAGACAAGTATATCTCCGAATCCCTTCAAACTTTTATCAATATGGTCTTTGAATGGGCGGCTGAGTATACCCGCACTCTTTCTTAGCATCCTTTTTTCATTATTATTTTTCAACTATCTTAAATCAAAACAATCAGGATATTAAATATCCGGGTCATCGGTTTCCCCCCTGCAACGAGGGAGATCTCAAAAAAAGAGCAGTTTGGATCAGAATTCCACCAACCAGAAAAGCAACGAACATCCAGAACTCAATTCGGGGGTTCAGATTCACTGTCTGGACAATTAGCGAAGCCCCGGCAAAAGATGAAACGAAAATCAGGGCCCAGTCAAATATCCAAATTAAAAGCAATGTTCCGATAAGGCCTCCAATGATATATGGCAGCCACAAAAAATGACCCAATCGTAAGCCGAAAATGCTCAAAAGATTGATTGCAATATAACCACCGGCCGCAAAGCCGGCCAGCCCAACGGCAAATTTTTGAAACACAACCGCTAGAACGGCGCCGATAATACCGGTTAGCACCGCAAAAAAGAACAGGAGTAAATGCGACTTTACACCCCATAATAGAGGTGCATAGTGAAAGCCGACAGCAAATCCGATACATCCGACAAATAACCAAAAAAATTGCCGACCTGACGTTAGCAAAATTGCGCCAATTATAATATTAATGATAGTTATCGACAACATACCGGAATTCATCGGTCTTTAAACCCCCTCTTTGCTTAGATGAACTTTATCAACAATTTTGTATTATGGAAAGAGAGGAAGGATGAAAAAATTTATATACGAGTTATGATTTTATCTGGCAAGATGAGGCAACATTTCCCAATTGAGTAAAAAACTCAATTAGGGCACTAATATCGAATACCCCTGACAACAAAATAAATGCCGACAATGATCATCAATACGGTGCCAATGCGGTAAATAATTTCTCTTTTTTTCAGCCAACCCATGTCAAACAATTTAGCCACAATAAACAGGGCCGGCACGGTGCCGATACCAAAAAACATCATCACCGCCATACCTTTCAGGATGCCCTCAATGATATCGGTCGCTTTCATTCCGGAACCGGCGGCGGCTAACAGGGCGGTATACACCGGACCGCAAGGGAGCAAACCAAGCAGTAATCCAATCGGGAAATACGCTGCTGTGGAGTTCAATTGCGATAATCTGCCGAACCCCCTTGAAACAATACTGTTGGGATTGTAGTAATCGCGGAACACACGTCCCAGTGGAAGCCAGCCGCCCATTGCCAGCCCCATGATGATGACCATCACTCCCGCAAAAATCATGGCTCCCTTTTGTAATCCGGCGATGTGTGCGGCTACCAAGGTAAACGAACCTGTAGCTCCCATGATACCGCCCATAATGATGTAGGTAATGATTCGTCCCGTGTTGTAAAGCAGGTGGGGCAACAATAGATTTTTGCCCTTTAGGTTGAGCGACAATGAAACCACAAGAGGACCGCACATGCCGATACAGTGACCAAAGCCGACCGCAAATCCGGTGGTTAAAAAGATGAGATATAGAGGATCAATAAATGACATCAAAGACAAATTTCACTTCGCCTGATCCGGGCATTGTCACATTGGCAAACCAGGTTCTCCGACCGCTGGGACAGCGGACAATCACCCCTTTTCCCTCATAGTCGCCTTTTTCGGTTTCTCTGAGCAAAACCCGGTTGGGACCCATCTTCATCCCGGGCATACCCAGATCGATGTAAGGAATTTTTGAGGGTCGATGACCGGTAATCGTTACTTTAAATACTAAATCCTGCATGGCCTTCACGGGCCGGGGTGTAATCTCCAACGAGACGGCAAGATCTCCCAAAGATTGTGAACACGCGCCCCTATGGGCGTCGCAATTGATTAGGGATTCAGAAGCCGATGCCGAATGTGTAACCACCGTAGCATACATACACAATATGCCAATAGCAGCCAGGATTGAGTAAGCTGTTTTGAAGTCTCGTCTTTTCAGGTGGTAACCCTGTTCTCTGTCAATAGCTGTGATAGGTTTCATACGCGCTTTCTTTCTGCCCGCAGCCTCTTGCCATCTGTTTCCAATAAATGCCTTTACCATGCTTTCTTTCATGAATCTCACTAACGCTAAAATGGTAATTTAATGTGTCAGACAAATCAAAAATGAGAAAGCGCACTTCTAAGATGATCCAGCCATATCTCAACGAAGCTGTCGTATTCAGCGGTTCCTTTAAAAATCGGTACACATTCGATTCCGGCCTTGGTTAAAATCGATTTCCAGGAGTCTTCCTCGGCTCCTGCCATGTCGTTTCGCGCGTGATCCCCTGCAACCGACATAAAAGGCATTAAATACGCTTTTTTAATGTCCTTTTCCATTAACATCGCCTTGATCTCGTCAATTTCGGGATATCCTTCAACACAGCCGATATAAACATTCGGATCTTTCCGTTGAACTTGGAACATTAAGGCAGCGTAAAAGGCATTACTCGGATGATGGGTTCCATGCCCCATCAACACGACAGCCTGCTCCTTTTTACGTTCTTTTGGAATAGTCTCCAAAATGGCTCCAACGGCTCTTTGCATATCTTCTTGGGTAGCCAGCAACGGATACGCAACAAGAATTCGCTGAAATCCGCCAGAATATTGAAACGCACGAGTTGATCGCCTGAGATCGTGAAACTCTTCACCGCCAATGGTGTGCAGGGATTGAACCGCGACATGGGTAAACTCCTCTTCTAACATCTTTGCCAAGGCAACTTCGGGAGAGTCCAAATGCTTGCCCATCTTGGCAAGTTTTTTACGTATTATTGAAGAGGTGTAGGCCCAACGAATCGGGATGTTCGGATACGCTGCTTTTACTTTCTTATCAATATTCTCAAAGGAAACTTGTGCCTCCGGAATACTGGAACCAAAAGCAACCAGCAAGATGCCAACTTTTTTAGCCTTTTTGTCTCCGTGGCCGATGGCAAATGAAAAAGTGGTAAAACAGACAATCAGCAATAGGATCGTTGAAATTATGAGTATTTTGTGTTTCATGATTTGCTTCTCCTTTCTAAAACGGATAATGTTTACCAAGTATCACTACCAATGCAGTCGAGTAAAAAGAGGATGCGCCTGTCATTTTTTTCCCTCCTGGTTTTTTTGGGGGCGATACCCTTGCAGGAGCCAGCGTTCATAAAAAAAGCCCTTCAAACTCCCACAGTTTGAAGGGCTGCACCCAGTTTTCTTGACCCTTTTTTTAAAATTTTCTCCGTCTACCGCAGAAATATAAGAAATATACAGTAAGGCAGGTCTTCTGGCTCCCGGTTCTTCCTACTTTCTATGCCTTCCCATCCCGATTGATCGAAACAGTGGCTTAATACAGATTTCGTACCCGGCTACAGCGGCGGGACCGCTCCCGATTTTAACGGGATTCCCTATTAAGCTTACACACCTTAATTTTTCTATAAATGAGAAAATGCCTCTTTGTCAAGAGATTAAATTGGAGGATAGATACCGATGCAAGGCAAATTAGCTCTTGTGCTTTAAATAAAACCACGCCCGTTGAATGGAAAGAATTGTGAGTGCATCGGTAATACGTCCCTCCCAGACCATTTTTAACGCTTGATCTAGCGGATAGCTTACAACCTTTATTATCTCATCTTGATCCAGATTTTGTTTGGATGAGGTCAATCCCCGGGCAAGGTATACATAAATTTTTTCATTGGAATAGGCTGGCAATATATGTACTTGGCCCATCTCAATCAATTCGGCTGCCACATATCCGGTTTCTTCCTCCAGTTCCCGTTTGGCACATTCCAGCGGAGATTCACCTGGATCAATAGTACCTGCCGGAATTTCTAAGAGATAATCTCGTAGAGGATGTCTGTATTGCAGCTCCATGATAACCGTGTTGCCATCTAACATCGGCACAACGGCCGTTGATCCCGGATGATGGACAAATGCCATTTCGGTTCTACTGTCATTGGGAAGGGTAACGTCTTCAGTTATAAACGAAAAAATGCGCCCACGATACAGTTCATTTGACTGATTAATTTTAGCTTTCTTCTCTGAAGCCATCATCAATCCGCACTGCTTTGGTATTTGAGCGACCGGTCTTCCGCACCATAGCTGAGAGCCGGAGCCAGGCTAAGTTTTAGCGAATTTGCCGCCGGCAGACCTCGGGCAGCGAACTTAAAAAACATCCTCAACAATGAGTTGCTGCGCAGGGTGCTATTGGATACAAGGATCACCGTCCTGAGGCTCTTTCTTGAGATCTTTACATCACTGCCGCTTGTGTAATTACGGGTCTTATTTAACTTCCGCAAAGTAAGTATCGCCATACCGATAGCCCACAAACAAAACTTTCTTATTCCCGTCTCACGGCGAGGTATGATTAATGTATAGGTAAGGGCATTTTTTAAATGGACATGGGCGAGTCCGATTAACTCGGCCAGCCCCTTGCTGAAGGTCGGGCTATAAGTACCTGCGGTGAGATTTTTTAAGTCAAAGCCTACATCGTTAAATACATCCTGGGGAAGCCAGCACGCCCCTCGCTTTTTATCTTCCCAAAAATCTTTGAGGATATTTGTCATTTGCAGGCCTTGGCCAAAAGAGGCTGCCAAGCTGATAAGTTTTTCTCGATTCTTCGAAATTTCTTCGGAGTAATCGCAAAACAGTTCTGTCAACATCTCCCCGACAACACCAGCAACATGGTAACAGTAATTGCTCAAATGGGATAGACTCTCCAAGCCATTGGGATTCTTAATCTCCTGGAATTTCAGCATACCAGCAGCCATCACTTTCACACATCGTCTCAGCACGGCCTGCTGCGCTTGGCTAAAGCTAAACAGTGTGCGAATAACAGTTGGCGTATTTTGGATGAGTTCTTTTTCAGCCGCAAGTGTTTTGTTGCAGAGCAAGGGATATAAATGCGCGCTAAATTTATCAGCCGACAGATTACCGTTGACCACATCGATGAAATCATGAAAGAAAGTACGCTTTTGATCAATGCTAAGGCTTTCCTCATCTTCGATCGTATCTACAATTCGGCACAATAAATAGGCATTTGTCACCGTTCGGCACAGATTCAGGGGTAACTGAGGGATAGTGAGTGCAAATGAGCGTGATACCCCTTGCAGTATCTGCTGTTCAATTTCAGATGGAAATGTCAGGAAGTTGGGCCTCCTCATAGTTTTCTCCCGCCTAATACACTATCAACACGACAGCTACAATTCTATCATAGTTGCCCTGGTGTGAATATACAAAATTTTAAAAATGATCTAAAGTGCATAAAGTGCTTCGTTTGCAGCGGATTAATGTATTCTGTCTATTTTTTTTCTTTTTATATAAGCTATAACCAAAAGGCCATGCCGGATACCGTGGCGCTGCATTACCGTTTGCGGTTTATGATATAATTAGCGATGGCACGCAAAGGCTCCGATCTATTATCAAAAGAGGCAAGTGCCAGCACGGCTCTATTAACAAGCTCTATGGCAAATAATTTGGATTTTTCAAGGCCCATAATAGAAGGATATGTCGTCTTCTTTCGGAGCTTATCCGTGCCCACACCCTTGCCCAACAACTTCGGATCTCCTTCCACATTCAAAATATCATCCTTTACCTGAAAAGCCAGCCCGATATTTTTCGCATAAATCCCAAGCTGTAAGATCTGTTCGGAGCTTCCACCGCTTAAAATCGCGCCGGAATATATGGATGCTTCAATAAGCGCACCGGTTTTCAAGGAATGCAGCTTTTCAAGTTCATCTAAAGAAAGGATCGTATCTTCCGAAGCAACGTCCCTCATCTGTCCTTCAACCATTCCCTGAAAACCGGCAGCATGGGCAATTCGACGAATTACGGTTAACCATTGTGAGCCCTGATTGTCATCTTTAATCTCAACGGCTGAGAGCATTTGAAACGCCAAAGTGAGCAGGGCGTCACCGGCAAGTATCGCTGTTGCCTCATCAAATGCAATATGACAGGTCGGGTTACCTCTTCGTAAATCATCGTTATCCATGGCCGGTAGATCATCATGAATTAACGAATACGTATGGATCAGCTCCAGCGCGCAGGCGGCTTCCAGCACATTTTCCACCTGACCACCGACAGCTTCGGCAGCCGCTAGGCAGAGAATCGGCCGCAGACGTTTTCCGCCCGCCATCAGGGAATACCGCATCGCCTTTACCAGCCGGCTGCCATCGGCCGCATCCGGCAAAATTTTATCCAAAAAGGTGTTGATCTGATCACGTTTTGTCTCGAGGTATGATTGCAAATCATACATAATTTATCTCCAAACGGTATGCATTTCGGCACCATCAACACTCATTTATGATGTGACGTCTCGCAGTTGCGTTGTCACTGGTGGATGAATTCTTTTAAATTCAGCTTATCTGAGTCCAGAGTAAAGTGATCAATCCGGCCATGACAAAAAGGGTTTCAACCAAAAATTCAAGTTTTACCCCCGGCAGCAAAACGCGCTTCTTAAAAATTGTAAGAACAACGAGTATGAAAATTGGACATAGGGTAAGTGCAAATCCTAGTGATGAAATAAATCTAAACATACTGGCTGAAGGTAAAATTGCGATTTGGATAATTAGCATAAATTGCAACAGACGCATAGAGCGTTTTTCTCCCAGCAAAATAGCAATTGTCTCCTGGCCGACAATCCGGTCGCCCTGCATGTCGAGGATATCAAAAAATGCCGTTCGAACAAACACCAAACCCGCAGACCACATCAAAATTAAGATATTGATCCAGGTGATCTCGCCTCTTATCGCTAAGGGGGGAAGTATCGCAGCTAAAATTCCCCATGCGATGGCAATCATAAACGTCTTTGAGCCCGGAATATCTCTGATTCTTCGATACCTGACCCAGCTGACTTTTTCCGGTACCAGTGTTAAATTATACGATAGGCCCAAAATACTCATCGCCAACAAAATACCGAAAGGCCACGGTCCCAGCGCATAAGCAATTATCAAGCCTGCCGCACCTGAAAAGACAGCCAAAAGTGTAAGCAGATATCTATATTTTCGGTAAAAGACGGCTCGCTCGGGATCATTATACTGGTCTGCGGGGCTGCCGGTCAGATGGTTCAGGATATGCATGGACTGAACATAAAGCATAGATAAAAAGACATATGGCAGGTAATATCCAATGCCTTGCAATTTGGAACACGCGTAACTCAAACCGCCGGCTCCCAATGATAGATAACCATTGGTTAATAAAAGAGAACGTTGGATTGCAAATAGAGCTTTTCGCCACCCACGCTTATGCTTATAGGGCAACTCTTCAAGGGCCCTATAAACTTTTTTGATTATCCAATTCGGAGTGGAAGCACCGGCCGTTATCCCAACAGAGGGGGCAGAGGTAAGCACATCGAGATCAAGAGAGGCAAGCTCTTCCTCTGTCTCTATTTGAAATGCTGGTTTTCCGGTTTGTTTTGCAATTTCAAACAGTCGGCGGGTGTTGCCACTGCTTTGTCCACCGACAACAATAATCGCATCGACGGATTCCGATAGTCGTTTAACTTCTGCCTGTCTCCGTTCGGTAGAATCACAAATGGTATCGAAAACGACGTAGTGGGGAAAGTTGTTTTCTGCCCAGGCTTTTGCGCTTTCGAAAAAGGAAGTATTTTGGGTGGTCTGAGCGACAATGATAGCTTTGTCAACGGCTGGCAATGCATCCAATTCTTCAAGGGAACCGACGACATATCCATTTTTTCCCGCATGCCCCAGCAATCCGGTGACCTCCGGATGATTTTTGTCGCCAACAATTATCGTAGCATAGCCTTGTTTGGTGTATTTTTTAATAATGGCCTGAATTTTTATTACCCGTGGACAGGTCGCATCCAAAACGTTGAATCCGGCCGTTTGCAATTTAGCCTTGGCTTCCGGAGGAACACCGTGGGCTCTAATCAAAACAGTCCCGGCTCCCTGATTTGGAATATCCTCTAAAACTTGTATTCCTTTTTCTTCTAGTACGCTTAGCACCTGCGGATTATGTATCAGCGGACCATATGTATAGATCGGATTTGCATGTTCTGTGGAGGCGTCTAAAACCATCTCAACGGCTCGGCGCACCCCCATGCAGAAACCCGAACTTTTGGCTATTAATATTCTCATTTCGGTTAAGTCAAAGTGCTCTAATACCGGCTCCTGAACGAATTAAGAAAACAATAAAATATTTTGCCCCACAACAAACACAAAAATAACTTTTAAGCAAGTAATAATCCCAGTATTAAGAATCGCATTGGCTTTGTCAAGCCAGCGGTTTCAAACGTGAACTCTGAAGATACATGCCGGTATTCAAAGAATAGTTATTGAAGCATGCATATTGCCAAAGGAAATACTAACCGCCGAGTCTGCATAAATCGAACGATTGCTTTTTAACAACTTATTCTATAAAATGCTATCAATTCGAGGAAACGTGAGCACTGAAAAAATAATTTCCAACAGGAGAACATTATGTACGGAAAAATTCGTGAAGAGCTAAAACACGAGCTGGAAGATATTGCCGAATCCGGCCTCTATAAAACCGAGCGCTACATTACCTCAGCCCAGAAAGCCCGCATCCATGTCGGTGAAAAAGAGGTGTTAAATATGTGCGCCAATAATTATCTCGGTTTGGCGGATAATCCCGAAATCATCGAAGCGGTTAAATCAGGTCTTGACACCCGCGGTTTTGGAATGGCTTCCGTGCGTTTTATCTGCGGAACTCAGGATCTGCATCAGGAGCTGGAGAAAAAAATTAGTGATTTCTTTGGAACCGACGATACCATTCTCTACACATCGTGCTTTGACGCCAATACGGGTCTCTTTGAAACGTTGCTGAATGAAAAAGACGCCATCATTTCAGATGCTTTAAACCATGCGTCGATCATCGACGGCGTCCGCCTGTGCAAAGCAGGCCGTTTTCGCTATGCGCATGGGGATATGGAAGCCCTGGAAAATTGTCTTAAGGAGGCCACAGGAGCAAGGACCAAAATGATCGCAACCGACGGTGTGTTCAGTATGGACGGCGACTATGCCAAGCTGGATGAAATCTGTAATCTTGCCGAAAAATACGAGGCGCTTGTCATGGTAGACGACAGCCATGCCACCGGCTTTGTGGGGTCAACAGGTCGCGGTACTGCCGAGTTGCATGGCGTGCAGGATCGGGTTGATATTATAACGTCAACCCTCGGAAAAGCCCTTGGTGGAGCGTCCGGGGGATTTACCACCGGCCGGAAAAATATCATCGATTTGCTCAGACAACGCTCCCGTCCCTATCTGTTTTCAAATTCTCTGCCCCCACCGCTGGTTTCGGCTGCGCTTAAAACCTTGGATCTAATTAAAAGCTCTCAAGCTGCCAAACAAAGGCTTGAAGCAAATACAGAATTTTTCAGAGAGCAAATCGCCAAAGCCGGTTTTACCATCAAGCCCGGCGCCCATCCCATCGTTCCGATCATGCTTGGCGATGCCAAGCTGGCCCAAGAAATGGCGGCCGAACTTTTGGATGAAGGCGTATATGTGGTGGGCTTTTTTTATCCGGTGGTCCCAAAGGGCGAAGCCAGGATCCGCGTCCAGCTATCCGCCGCACATACGAAAAAAGATCTCGCGTTTGCAATTGAAAAATTTATTAAAATCGGTCTTAAATTAAAGGTTTTAAAATAAGAATCCATTCAACACGCTCACACCAAAATGAAAGGGGCAATCAAATGAAAATGAAAGCCCTTGTCAAATCAAAATCGGAACCGGGTATTTGGCTGCAAGACGTTCCGGTGCCGGAAATCGGAATCAATGATGTTTTGATTAAAATTCACAAGACCTCGATTTGCGGAACCGATGTTCACATTTACAACTGGGATACCTGGGCGCAAAAAACCATTCCGGTTCCCATGCAAGTGGGCCATGAGTTTGTGGGAAAGGTAGATAAAATAGGCAGTAATGTTCACGACTTTAAACCGGGGGACATTGTATCCGGTGAAGGTCATCTGGTCTGCGGTCGATGCCGCAACTGTTTAGCCGGCCGCCGCCATCTGTGCATGAAAACCAGTGGTGTCGGTGTCAACCGACCCGGAGCCTTTGCCGAGTACCTTAGCATCCCTGTAACCAATGTGTGGTACTGTGATCCGAGCATACCTCTGGATATCCTCGCCTGCTCTGATCCCCTGGGAAATGCAACCCACACCGCCCTTTCGTTTGATGTTCTCGGAGAAGACGTTCTCATTACCGGTGCCGGACCGATTGGGTGCATGGCCACTGCCATCGCCAAGCATGCCGGAGCACGTTATGTAGTGGTCACCGACGTGAATCCTTACCGTCTGAAATTGGCCCAAAAAATGGGGGCGACGTTAACCCTGGATGTAAGGAATGAAAAAATTGAAGACGCCCAGAAAAAGCTCGGCATGAAAGAAGGATTCGATGTGGGCATGGAGATGTCCGGAAGTCCCGATGCGCTGCGCGCGTTGCTGCCAAACATGTGTCATGGAGCAAAAATTGCCCTATTAGGGATATTACCGCCGGATACCGATATTGACTGGAACTTTGTGATCTTTAACGGATTAACGATTAAAGGGATTTACGGTCGTGAGATGTACGAAACCTGGTACAAAATGACCGTAATGATCCAGTCCGGCTTAGACATAAGTCCCGTTATTACGCATCGGTTCCAGTACACGGATTACGAACAGGCTTTTGATGTCATGCGCTCGGGCCAGTCCGGGAAAGTCATTTTAAACTGGGTGGATGAATAAAAGCGGCAGATAACTTAAGATACTGTGATTTCTCATAACTTCGGTATCTGAGCTGATCTAAAATATTAAATTACGCAAACTGAATACGCAACGTAAAGACAGGAGTTAGGAATATGATCAGGGTGCATATAAAAAGAAACGTACCGCAAGCCAAGGAAGAGGATTTAAAGTTACTGATCAATCAATTAAGGGCTATGACAATGGGCCAACCTGGATATATCACCGGTGAAACGTTGAAAAGGGTGGATATACCTGGGGAAAGACTGGTCGTCTCCAAGTGGCAATCGGTTGATTCATGGAACCGGTGGTTTCAAAGTAAAGAACGATCAGAGATTCAGAATAAAATTGATCAGTTGCTGGGAGCTGACACTCAATACGAGATTTATGAATATGATTAGGATTGAATGTTCAAGACTCAATCTTTCATATTTCAGCATTCCAGCTTTGCTTATAATAACATGATATGGTGGCCTGTTGCAGTGACAATTACTTTGTTCATTATAACGGCTTTAGTTATCCACCCTTTAATTAATAAATGATCCCATCTAGTTCCAGCAGTTCGTCCAGGCGGGTTATGATGGGAACGTTTGTTTTCACATCCGGCCAATTGCGTTTCACAGAATAATGCTTTAGCCAAATGGGGTGCAAACCGGCATCCTTGGCACCACAAATATCGATCCTATAGTCATCTCCTATATAGATCGCCTCGGAGGCCTCAATGCTCAATTCATCCAAACAAAGCTGAAAAGGCTTCGGATCCGGCTTTGGTGGAATCCCTTCTTCGCCGGCCACAATAATCACCTTAAAATACTTCTCCAATTCGGGAAATTGACTGATTCGGTGGGTCCCAATTCTTATCTGCCCTTGCGTGTTGGTGATCAAGGCCACGTCATATCTGGAGCTTAAAGCTTCCAATACTTGCTCAGCCTCGGGGAATAATTTCGAGTGGGATTTAACCGTTTCCCAATATTCATTTTCCCACTTTTCAATAAAATCTATATCGGGAGAAAGGCAATAATAATGATAAACTTCCTGCCACAGGGACTTTCGGGAAAAATTGGATCTTTCGTGAAACGCTTTGCGCAATTTACGGTAGTTGGCCAGAAATTCGTGCCGGATCGTTAGCCCCAGATTTGAGAAAAGCTTGAACTGGGCTTCATTTTCAGCGGTGCGAAATCCATCGGCCGAATCCACCAGGGTTTGTCCAAAATCAAAAATAACGGCTTTGAGCATCATCTTTGATATTTTGTGTTTTTTGTTTAGTATTTCGTGTTTGGATTTTCTTTATCATCCCGCATTCCGTCTTCTCAATTCCGAATTCGATACCGTTTCATAAGCGATCTTTTGCAGAAATAAAGCTCTATATTTATCCAGAGTTACTCGTTCCTTGCCCTTAATCAACAGAGTTCCGGGTAGCCCTTCGGGACTTGCACCTAATATTACCGCATAAAATACACACGCTGTCAGGTAGGCACCGACCGGATTGGCGTGGCGACCGTCTTTGTGATAAAGATCAATATCGGGATTTAATTGCCTGACTTTTTGCCATGCCAATCCTACCGGCGCTATTTTTGCTCTGAGCTCCTCGGCCATTTGTCCATAAACCGCTGCCAGATTTGCCTGAGTTTTCTGTTCGGACTTAAGTGCCCAGGTCATAAAGAAAACAGTTTGCGCGCCTTGTTTCTTAATTTCCCCATCCAGCATCCGCGCGTGGATCTCGAAGGACGCTCTTTCTTCCAATGGACCGCCGCTGCGATCCTGAAGAACCACATACTCCCACTTCTTACCGCCTATCATATCCCGAGTGGCCTGATTGTTCCAATGCCACTCAAGACCAACACCTTCATCGGTGCATTGGGCAACACTTACAGTGAAACCCCGGTCTTCGGTATTCACCAACTCGACCAACATAAGTGGCATGAAATGCAAATAAGTGTGGCTGTTACCAATAAAAAGGACATTCATTCTTTTGAATTGTTCTCCTCCCAAGCGCGTGATCTCAATTAAGGATACCAAATGAGGAACCCTGAAAAACTATACATTAAAACGGTTCCGTAAAACGTTCCAAATTCAAGGCGCGCGAATTTTGTGTCACAAGGCGTACTGTGAGTACGTCGCAGTGACAACAAAATTTTAGCGCAACGCAGAAGTTGGGCGTTTTACGGAACCGTCGAGCTTAGTTAGGGCCCCATTTTTTCAGATATTCCCCGCACAGCTCTTCCACCGAGGGAATATACTCTTCTTTGGGGATTGACAACAGGGTATAGTTGAGAAAATTTTTCCAGTTTATGTTGCCGCTGAAAATGTTGCCGGCCCAGGTGCCGCAGCCGAGCGTATCGGTGGTGGGCAGACCGGTCGTCCATCCGCCGCTGTTGGCATGGGCATGCGGCATATTGCAAACGACCCGCCCAACGTTGGCCCGCATCGCAAGTTTAACCCGCCGCTCATCGTCTTCGGAGTGCAGGGACACGGAATGACCTTCGCCTGAATATTTGAGGATTTTCTCCAAACGGTCCAGCATCTCATCAAAATCGGTCCATTTCCAAACGGTCAGCACCGGTGAGATTTTTTCACCTGAGAAACGGTCTTCCGGACCTATCTTTTCCCCGATGACCATCAGGAATTTGGTGTCTTCAGGAACTGCCAATCCTGCATTTTCAGCAATAACCGTCGCCGGTCTGGCCACGATGTCCCGGTTCAAATGGGTTCCGTCCGGCCACATGTACTTTCTCAATTTCTCACGCTCGTCCGTGCTGCACAGATATCCACCTTCGGATTTCAGCGCCGCGATCATATCATCGTATATGCTCTCATACAATGCGACCGCATTTTCAGATGAACAGGATGCGGAATTGTTGGCGGTCTTTGACAGGCGTACCTTGTGGGCAGCCGCCGCCAGATCGGCAGTATTATCCACAATGGATACCACATTACCGGCACCCACGGTCTGGGCCGGCTTGCCGGCTGCATACACCACTTTCACTAATGCTGCCCCGCCTGTGGCAACTGCAAAGTCGCAGTTAGCCATAAGCTCCTGAGTTTTTTCTTGGCTGGTGTTCTTGATGCACTGCACAAGATCCACTGGTGCTCCAATTTTATCAAGCGCCTTGCGTACATGTTGAACCGTTTCATATGAGGTCTTTTGGGTGCGCGGATGGGGCGAGACGATCTGGGCATTTCTGGTCTTCAACGTGCTCAGGGCCAGGCAGCAGATGGTGGATTCCGGGTTCGTACACGGCACCACGTTGGCAATCACACCGATGGGCTTGGCGAATTTACGGATCCCCAGGGCTTTGTCCTCTTCAATCAGATCGCAGGTTTTGGCGTTGCGCATGTCCCAAAGCGTGCCCAGGGTCTTATTTTTGATTTTGTTGACTTTATCTTCAGCGTTGCCGATATCGGATTCTTCCACAGCCATATGACCCAACTTATGACGAACGTCTTCTTTTAAAAGCTCCCAGGCCACGGCCTGCACCATCTCGTCGACTTTTTCCTGGGGCCAGAATTCAACCTCACGAAACGCTTTTCTGGCTTTTTTGTACATTTCCTGAATGTTGTCTTCCATAACAATAATCTAACCTCCATGTTTATATTAATTTCTTTGGTAATATAAATACATCGTCACATATATAAAAGTTGAAAGCGCATAGCTAATAGAAAAAAGGACCAAAATTCTCTTTTTCTATGAGCTATGAGCTATTCGCTTATCCCTTATCATCCTCGACAAAATAGATAGCAGGCTCTAACGAAACAAATACTTAATCGCTCATTACCTAAGGGGGAGCGAGTAGCCCATATTACGAAATGCTTCTTTGGCCACCACAAAGAAATCTTCAATATCTTTTTCGGTAAGCCAGCCCAAATTGCAGAGTCTGAATGTTTCCAGGCCAAACATCTTTCCCGGGTAAATCGTAAAACCGCGTTCAAAGCAATAATCATGAAGTTTAATAAAATTGAATTTACCATCTTCCGGCGCTTTAATCGTGACAACCAAGTACCCCTGAATTTCCTTATCGATAACAGATTCGAGTCCGATTTCCGCCAATCCGCTGTGGATGGCTTCCCAGCATTTTGTTAAGCGTTCATAGCGCACCTGTTCTCCTTCTTCCCAGTACTCCTTGATGGCCTGTCGCAGAGCATATATGGTTTGCACCGGTGGGGTGAAATGCATCTCACCGACTCGTTCAAAAAAATCATATTGCATGTAAAGGTTGCAATAATAAGATCGTTTCGGATAATCCTTTGATTTTTCAATTTCCCGGATGTTGCCCACTGTCCAGGATACACCGGTCATACCGGCAAGACCCTTTTGGGCCGAAGACATGCAAAAGTCAATATTCTCCTCCTCGATATTAATGGGCAGCAGAGCGTAGGTGGAAATCGTATCTGCGATAAAAATACAGCCATTGTCATGGGCCATCTTTCCGATCTCGCGTACCGGGTTAAGCACACCCGTTCCAGTTTCATGGTGCGTGGTGGCGACTACGGAAATATCCCGGTTCTTTTCCAGGGTTTCTTTGACCACATTCAAATCCGGCACACCGGTGCTGGGAAACTTCAGATTGACATACGGGATATGGTAATATTCGGCAATTTCGGCCATGCGCGCGGAATAAGCCCCGTTGTTGACGATGCATATTTTTTTGCCGTCGGGAACCAGCGAGTTGACCAGCACATCCTGAATAATCGTTCCGGATCCGGTGAACAGCACAGCCGTGTATTTTTGCGGATCGGCGTGCACCACTTTCACCAACTCGCTGCGGACTTCGTCCATGATGTCGACGAATTCCTGTTCTCTAGGGCATATATCCGGAACCACCTGTGCGTATTTAACCGTATCGGTGGTTGTCGCCGGCCCGGGATTCAATAATACGTTGCGTTTGACGGGTTTTACGACTTCCATGGTTTGTCCTTTTTAACTCTGAAATTACTAAAAATAATGAATATGATTGCGAAATAATAACTCTGCCTTTTTAAAGCTTTCCAACTTTCTTGATCCCCGACTTCTTGCTGGGGTCTTCAATCTCTTCGATAATCGAATGCCCGCTGCCGACGTTTTTCTTTCTTTCTTCTCTGGCTGCCCCCCATTCATCGAGTGTCTGGCAGATCGCCGATTGGGCGACTTTGTTCCGATCCTTCAACGGCGGCACCGGCCGATCATCCGGCCCGTCGTAAAATTCTTTCGGTGTTAAGGTCTGACCTGAACGGCAGTACTCGTCGCGTTCGACTTCCTCGATGTAATGAGCGCCGGCTGCAAAAGCGCGGGTTACCGCCAGGATGGCCCAGGTGGCTTCGGGCGTAAAACCGAGATCCAGCATGGTGGCCCCGGTGGCGCCCAGCATATCCAGATCGACCGGTTCTTCACTTAATTTTTGGGCCGCCACCACGATTTTTTGGGTGAAATCAATGTACTTGCCCGCCACACCGAGCTTTTCCGCTCTGGCGATCATGCGCTTGGCAGCCGGATCCTTGAGCATCAGACTGGAAACACCCAATGCCTCGTCATCCCAATTTTCCCTTACCAGAAGCCCGGCTGCCTCTTCCAGCGGCAGGCCTTTATCTTCGGCTTTTTTCAAATATGTTTCCAAGCGATTACCGAAAGCCGAATAGGCCCCGTAAGCATGTCCAAAGGCCAGGATAGAGGCTCCGGCGGCCTGGGTTAAAAAAGTCTTGGATTTGGCCACCATGCGGGACATGGCCGCCGGCATGGACAAGCCGTCCTCCAGCGCCAGAATCATGACATAATTGAGCATCTGCTCCTCCTCAATCAACGGGATTCTGGCCTGGTAGTCAATAAACAACATATCAACGATGCCGTAGCCTTGTTCCATGACCTCGGTGGTATCGTACCCCCGCGACACAATCCGATGCATATTTTTGTAAGCAACTTCGGAAACCCATTGAAAAGGGGCCCGTTTGGTATCCAGGGGAACCGTACCGTATTCACGTTGACTGTAATCAAAGGGATTTTTGGAGCTGTCCAGGTTGCCGATTTTCCCTTTTTGCTGATTAAGCTCCGGTTTATGCGTTAAATTACCCATTTTTTGTATTCCCCCTTCTCTTTCTCTTTTCTGGCGTGCGCCTGTCTTTCTTCCTGCGTAGGAACGATTCGATCATCCGGACCGACATATTTAATCATGGAAAGATCGATCATCTGGACCATGGGTTCATTTTTCGAAGCACCCCAGGCCCGTCCCTTTTTCATATTGAACAGGGCATGAGCCGCACAGCTGAACCCCCTGCAAACACTTCCCAGACACCAGGCCGCATTGGGAGAAAACCCGATTTCCATCAAGGCCGTGTTGCCGGAGCCGACAACGTTTACGCCCACATAGGACCGTCCCTCTTTTTTTCGCCGGGCGTGAAAATGTTTTTCAAGTGCCCTTTGAAACTCGAGGTAAACACCTTCCAGACCGAGTTCTTCCTGCTTAAGGTGAATCGGCTCCGCCCGTGGATCGCTGTCAGTATGCTGGGGCTGCCCCATCCCCATCACCGGTCTTCCAGCATCTATATACTCGTCAACCAGGGTTTTGGCCATCTCGTCCACGGTTTTGCCTTCTTTCTTGGCGCGCTCCAGGTACTTGTTGAGCATATAACCGTGGGCTGCGCCGGGTCCATGGACTCCCCCGAAAGTCGTCACCGCTGCCGCAACTGCGCTCGGCAAATTCGGTCGCCCGGCGCTCACCCCGATGGCAGCCACCGCCGAGGGCGACATGGAGTGCTCCATGAAAACACCCATCTCGTATTTAAGCATCTTTTCTTCTGCTTCTGTCGGAATCCGGTTTTGATATAAAACAAATAATGCGTCACAAAATGAATAACCTTCTTCCGCCAGCTCGCTGAGATCATATCCGCGCATGACGGTTTTTTCTTCCGTCTTGTAAGAGATGGCGGTTTTTCGGTGAATCAATGGGTCTCTATCCATTTTTCCTCCTGTTTATTTTCGTATGGGTTTAATCTTAAATTATTGAGAGCAAAAACAGCCTTGATGCTCTCAATATTTATGACTGGCTATCAGGATTACAATCGCAGCCCTGCCTCACAAAAGCTTCTTTTGCTTCTAAAACTAATAACCAATAACGATTAACAAATATCACGCAATTGAATTTTAATTCAATTAAGGTATAAGTCAAAATAATAATAATCATGTTTTTCATAATAAAAAGTTATTGTTAATAACCGGAAGGTCTGGGAGAGCCTCTATTATGAGCAGAAGATTTTGATTCAGAAAAAAAGGGAGGGTGAGAAAATTAAGGACCCAAAATTGTTCAAGTCGCTACGCCGATAAAACTTCAGCTCCTGTATCTGTTCGTCGGTAACCCCGCCCTGCTTGGCCGAAGCAGTCTGGGCTTGGGTTCAGTATCTGCAGTCGTTTATGCTGGATGTTTTCAGATAAGCCAGCTCTTTGTATTTGGATCGAATTCCCCTTGTATTTGCCTCTATTTACACATAAAATTATACCTTTGTGGAAAAATCACCAAAATATTTTACACTTTTTTTAATTAAATAATTTAATCTTTAAAAAAGGAGGAATTAAAAATGTCCAGCAAAGAAGGGAATTTTTCAAGGAGAGATTTTATTAAAACCGCTGGTGCAGCTAGTTTAGGCTCAGTGCTGGTAGCCTTAAACTCTTTGACACAAGCAGATGGCAGCTCTTCATCAAGGGCGTCTGAGCAAATGATTGTGCCAACTCGACCGTTTGGCAAAACAGGCGTAAATGTCTCTATCCTTTCACTGGGCGGTGAATTAGATATGTCAGACCAATTAGTATTTAGGCAAGCTTTTAAAATGGGCGTAACATATTGGGATACGGCCGATGGGTATGGATGGGGGAAAAACGAAAAGGCAATCGGCAAATACTTTGCCAAATTCCCAAACGATCGAAAAAAAGTGTTTTTAGTCACTAAAGCAGGTACTTCAGACCCGAAAAAATTGACTGAAAAACTAAATAGATCACTTCAAAGAATGAATACATCTTACATTGATATGTATTTCATTCATTATTTAAGTGATGTAAAAAATGAATTGACAAGTGAAGTCAAAGCTTGGGCTGAAAAAGCAAAAGCTAAAGGAAAGATTCGTTTTTTTGGATTTAGCGCACATAAAAATATGGAAAACAGTATGCTTGCGGCAGCTAAACTTGGATGGATTGATGGAATAATGATGAGTTATAATTATAGACTAATGGTAAAAGATAAAATGAAAAGAGCAGTTGATGCTTGTCTTAAAGCCGGAATAGGATTGACGGCTATGAAAACACAAGCTGCTTTCTCGGCAAATTTTTATGCTTCGATTGGGTCTGAATCTGATAAAACTTTGAAAATGACCGAAAGTTTTTTAAAAAAAGGATATACAGCTGAACAAGCTAAACTTATTGCAGTTTGGGAAAATCCAAATATTGCCAGCATCTGCTCAGCTATACCTAATATGGCCATACTGCAGGCTAATGTTGCCGCTGCCTTGAATAAAAAAAAACTATCTTTGCGTGACAAACAACTTTTGGAACATTTTGCTCAACAAACTTCTTCTGGTTATTGCGCCGGCTGTGCAAATATATGCGAATCAGCGGTCGATCTTAGAATTCCGATCAGCGATATAATGCGTTTTTCTATGTACCATAACAGCTATGGAGATCGAGATAAGGCGTTAACGCTATTCAATGCCCTACCAAAAGACATTAAAGCAAATATTCTTAAGGCAGACTATTCGAAAGCAGAAAAATATTGCCCTCAAAAAATTCAAATTGGTAAAGTTTTGAAAAAGACACATGAAGATTTAACTTAGTGCTCAAGGCGCATTGACTATATGAAACAAAAACACACCGGCTAGCTAATATCTAATGTTAGCGAAAAAAATATGAGAATAGTAGCCTCTGTCTTTCTGTTATTTGCGAATTTTGGCAAAACTATGAATAAGTGCATCTTCGACACAAAAAATCAAGAGAAGGTTCTTAAACCTGATATATCCAACTAATCGCAACTGAGCATCAATTACCGACACCTAGTAATAGTATCTGCAAAAAATTGGGACTTTCAAAATTACAGATTGTGTAAACCTATGCAGAATTGACCGACCTTCGGAACTTGATATCAGATTATGATATCCGTATTTTTACCAGAATTGTGATTCCATCTTACTAATCAGGTTTGCCTATTTCTGTGATTACATAGAATAGTATCTAAGGTTTTGTGAGGTGTGGTTTTCTGCATATTATCTCAATGTATCGGTAGTTGCCTGATATTTGGTTTTTTGGCAAGAAATATGTGGAGAGGGAACTAATTATTTGACATATTAGCTTCAAATTTCTATTATCATAGCATTGAATCAATATGACGCTACCTGCTGACCTCCATTTCAAACTCCAATTCAATTTCGTTTAGTTTAAGCTTTAAGATCCTGAATTTGTCTTATTTACCTTTGAGAACTCAGCGCATATGAACACAGAGATTCGATCACAAAATTTTTTGTGGAGACTTTATGTCCGGCGCCTTTTTATTTTAAATATGTTGAGCTTGTGAGATCACATTTCAATAAGGGCGAATCCATTTAACAGGGTTTGCCCTTTTGATTTTTAATGGATTTTGGGATATATGTAATAATGACAATCCAACTTCGGGTTGTGCTTATTGGAAGTTATCAAAATTGGAAAGATCGCGAGACGGGAGAGTCAATTTTGTCGATGGCCTGGTTCTTCAACTCCGACTGCGGCTACGGGTTCTTTGACGGCCGAGGCGTCTCCAACGACAGACAGGGTTTTGCGGTGCGTTCTCGAAGATTATGAACATTTTATTATTCTCTTTTATACTTAACTGGAGGTTGCTGATGAATAAAACCACTTTATTTCTAAAACTTGTTATATTGCTCATATTACCCTTTACTCTTTTTTTATTGTCTGGCTGCGCCTCTACGCAAGCTGAACGAGGCATTGACTGGGAGTCTTGGGTTGGGGAATTAACCGGGATGGTAGATGCAGATCTTAAGATGTTCTTTTCAAGATCTGAGGGAGAGGAAGATGTTTATTTGGTTAAAGGGAGTTTTGAGGGAGATATAGGAAGCTTCTCTGGCGGATATGGCAGCGGGACAATGAAGGCTAAAATCAAAGGTAAGGTTAAAGATGGTATTTGTAATGTCCGCATGTGGGGAAATGCAATTGTAAGTGATGGTTCAGTTAGTTTTGACGGCAAAATGATAGGGACTTTATCTAAAACACAAGCGTTCGGAACTTGGATTATTATTGCTCGTGATGACGAGAGATACGAGTTTTCAGGTGAATGGAGTGCTAAAAAGATTGATTCTGAATCTCAGGGAAATTGAAGATTATTTTTAAATCAGAAAAAAAATTGATTTATTCATGAAGATAAAACCATTATTTTCACTAATACCCTTTTTTATTCTCCTGATTTTAATGTACGTACCGGCTCTTGGTTCGGATATTTCCGAAGCCCAGCGTCATTATTTTGAGGGAAAATATAATCAGGCATTGCCATATTTTATAAAAGCTTTAGATAAACAACCCGACAATCCTATGCTTAATTATTTTTTGGGCATGACTTATTTTAAATTAAAACAATACAAAGAGTCTAAAAGAGTCTTTGAAAATGTAGTAAAGATTAAACCAGATTATGAACTCGCCCGCCTCCAACTGGCCAGAGCCTGTTTTGAAATTGGTGACTATGCCTGGGCAAATGTACATCTGATGCACCTTAAGGACATCCGTACCAAAGAGTTTAAAAAGTCTGATTTTGCAATGATTCAAGCCTTAACAGAGTGGCGAGACAACTTTGCAAAGACAATGAATTCATCAATCGGAGAAAAGGCTCAGCTTGCTCAAAAAAAGGATCTATCTCCTCCTGAAATTACAGTTATTAATCCGAAGACCACGCGCGGGATACAACTCGTGAGCAAAAGGACAGGAATTTTTATAAATGGATTTGTCAAGGACGAATCACCTCTAATGTGGATAAAAATCAATGGAGAAAATATTTCATTTGATGAAAATGGCAATTTTTCAAAGAATTGGTTTTTGCATATTGGAAGAAATACAATAAAAATCGTTGCTTGTGATATTTATTTAAATTCTGCAGAGACATCATTTGAAGTGGATAAAGAAATTGAAACCAAAAAAAATGTTTTAGCTGGTGCTCACAATATAACGCCAGATAGAGGAAATGGAGCACCTCAAAGGTATGCCATTGTTATAGGTATCGGGAATTATAAAGATAGAAAAATTCCTCCCCTGCATTACACAGTAGCTGATGCTCAAGGAATGTATAATGTTTTAATTAATGAAAAGTATGGTTTTTTTTTAAAAGAGAATGTGAAAATATTGATTAACGAGGAGGCGTCGACTCAAAATATAAAAAAAACATTTGGAACATGGCTCAAAAAAAATGTGAGGGAAAACGATTCTGTTATTATATATTTTGCCGGTCATGGTGCGTCTGAAGCTGGAAGTACATATTGGGTGACTCATGATTCTGATATTGAAGATTTATATGGAACGGCCATCGGCAATGATAGCATATCGAAAATGCTGAACAGCATCGAATCAAAAACTTTAATTGTTTTTCTTGACAGTTGTTACAGTGCAGCAACTATAAATAGAGGCTGGCACACTCGAAGTTTAATTGAAAAGGACCCTTTTGAAGAATTCAAAGGTGAGGGTAGAGTCGTTATCACATCTTCAAACGGCAAACAGCCGTCTTTGGAAATTCAGGAATATGGTCACGGAGTTTTTACATATTTTCTTATCCAAGGCCTGATGGGGAAAGCCGACCAGGACCTAGATGGATATATAACCTTGGATGAAATTTGGGATCATGTTAAAAGCAATGTGAAAAATACTGCCAAGAAATTTGGCATTCATCAGACTCCAATTATTGATGGAAGGCATAGCTCTGGAATTCTACTTTCTAAATATCCAAAGGAATGACATGTCCAATCAGTGTTGATTACTGCCTTCCACCTACCAAAAAACAATGCACAAGATATTTGCGCTTGTTTTACGTTAATTCTGTTAAAACCTATGCTATCTGCAAGGTACCACAGGTTCCGATCCATTTAAAAACCTGTGATCTCCAACTAATCGGTATCCTGCTGCAATACTGAAACAATGTGATATTGCTTTTATATCCGTAAAATTGCAAAATAGTGATTCCATCTTACATATCTGAATTTCTGCAATTTTGCAGATACAGTAATGGTATCACCACCTCCCGGAGTCATCAATTTGATTGACTATATCCCATGGATTTGGGTATAAATACGCAAAAACTATTCCTGATGCTCCTATTCTACCTGATCTGAGACGGTTTTCTATTTCGGAATCGAATCTGATTTCTGCGCTCCTTCGAATAGTCCACATACTAAGTTCCATGTTTTAACCCTTTGAAGAGGGGGTGCCGTTATGGCAGGAAAGGGTTTTAAACGTAAACTCACCGCCATTCTTAGTGCCGATGTCGAAGGTTACAGTCGCCTCATGGGCGATGACGAAGAAGCCACCGTTCGAACGTTAACCTCCTACCGTGAAGTGATGTCCACCCTTATCCAGCAGCATAACGGCAAGGTATTGGATTCTCCGGGCGACAATCTGCTGGCTGAGTTTGTCAGTGTGGTCGATGCTGTGCAATGCGCAGTGGCGGTACAAAAAGAAATCAATGCCCGTAATACAGAGCTTCCTGAAAATAGGAGAATGCAGTTCCGTATCGGCATCAACCTTGGTGATGTTATTCAGGAAGAAGATCGGATTTATGGTGATGGCGTCAACATCGCTTCCAGATTGGAAGGGTTGTCCGAACCGGGTGGTATCTGCATCTCCAAGACCGCCTTTGAACATATCGAAAGTAAATTGCCTTATGGATATGAGTTTTTAGGTGATCAAACGGTAAAAAACATTGCCAAGCCGGTAGGGGCGTATCGAGTTTTGATGGAGCCGAGGGTGACGGTTACTGGAGAAAAAGAAAAGGCAAAACTAGTCCCGTTTTGGCGGAAAAAAGCGATTCTGGCCGGAGGTGTCGCTTTAGTTGTTGTGATCATTGTTGCGGTCATCTGGAATTTCTACTTTCGACCTCCTTCAATGGAGGTTGCCTCAGTAGAAAAGATGACCTTCCCCCTGCCTGACAAACCCTCCATTGCCGTGCTTCCGTTCAACAACCTAAGTGGTGACCCCGCACAGGATTACATAGCTGACGGGATCAGCGAAAACATC
>Ga0209536_100003836_pt1 | contig 23915 bp, 20 predicted proteins | sample DeeMarSeWOR28_12_FD_187461 | JGI IMG/M metagenome (GOLD analysis project Ga0209536, IMG submission 187461) | Marine sediment microbial communities from White Oak River estuary, North Carolina - WOR-2-8_12 (SPAdes) (version 2) | ecosystem: Environmental > Aquatic > Marine > Intertidal zone >...
AATAAGCTTACAAAAGAACTTAAATGTAAAGGAGGAGGTTTAAATATAATACCTAAACTAGAAATAATTGAAATCATAATTAACTCAACTTCAATTGGCATGTTTCCAAAGGTTAAAAAAACTCCAATCAAAAATCTGATGAAATACAATGCATGAATTTTCGTTTGCCTACAATATATTTAAAGTAGCTGAAGCAACAGCAATAAAAAACAATGCAAAAAAAATTACAGAAGTTCTCCTCGAAATTGGAGAACTAACTCTAATTGTTCCAGAACTCCTTCAGCGCTCATTTGAAATGGCTACTAAGGGGTCAATTGCGGAAGGAGCTAAGCTAACTATAGAAATAACTCCTGGAAAAGTTCGATGCAGAGATTGCAATAAAAACTCAGTAGTGTCCTTAACCAGGGATGCACAATTAACGGGATTACAGTTGTTTAAGTGTAGCCATTGTGATAGTAGTAATACGGAAATAATTGAAGGGAAAAAAGCTAACGTAAAAAATATTAAGATTCAAGACTAATCCTTGGAGAATTAATAGTAGAAGGAGTGTCTACCAATCATAGTTAGAATATAACCAAGGGCCGTAACCGCACCTCCAAGATAAAGACCGTAAACCCCAAACTCCATTCCAAAATAACCTATAAATGAAAAATATGGACTCTGTCCTAAAAAGCCTGTTATCGAATAGATGAGTTCATTTATAGTTAGCCATGCCGTAATTATCCCAAAATAACCAGCAGAATATAATAAGTAGCTTTTATCCAAATTTTTCTTTTCAAGTACATAGCTTCTCGTTTTAAAAAGTAGTTTAATAGACACGATTATAACCATCAAAGTCAATACTATATCAATACTGAGAACTAATGGATTTGTGGTAAATTGATATGTGTTTTCCCATGCCCAACCCGTCATACCCCATGTCCAATCAGTTATTGCCACTAATCCCCATAACCAGTATGTATGAGAATCAATGAATACATCTGGTTCAGATTGAGCTGTTGCAGGAGTTATAACTGCAATAATTGCAACTACTCCCCCAATATAAGGCCATACCCATGAATATTCAAACAGCTTTTTAAATCTCATAATTATTTTTATAGTTCTATTAACTTTTAAAAAGTTTATCTAGGGTTTGGAATGGATTCATGAAATTCAAAAGAGTTTATAAGAATACAAGAGACAGTTTAAGAGAGAAGAATACCATTCACAACGCCGTGCTGCCCGGGTCTGCTCGTGATCTTTGCATTTCCTAATTCCGTTTCTACTATCGCTCCTTTTGTTAAAATGTGTCTACGATTCAAATCCTTTGAAGCTGCATTGCTTTCAAAACCAATAATCCTAACTTTTGAAGTTTTTCTCGAGTTAGGGTCAGTTACATTAATAAACATTGTGGAAAATAATTTCAGTTTCACGTTACCCCCTAAGACTCTCTGCTTCTTCTTTTTATCCTCCCCAATGACCGTATCCATTATAGGGCGACTAAGTTCTCGTTTTCTTTTTTTTCTGAAATATTTATATTTCTTTCCTGTAAACTTTCTTTTACTTCTAGCTTGACTTCTTGCCATACTTTGTTGACCAAAGAGAATATTACTGAATAATACTTATAAAGAAGGATATCTTTAAAATTTTTTTAAAACTCCAATAAAATTATGGTTTATTAAGGAAAAATAAATATACAAATAATTTCTATCTATCTTAACTAATTATTGATTATAATAGAAGTTGAGTTCATTTAAATGATGAAGGAAAATATTCGCGATGAAAAATTATTAAAAGAAGCGCTCCAGACAGGTACCACAACAGTCGGTCTAATTATAAAAGGGGGTGTAGTTATAGGTACTGACAGCCAAGCATCAGCAGGATTTCTAGTCGCTTCTAAACAAGCTCAAAAATTATTTGAGATTAATCAGTTCTCAGCAGCTACAATTGCGGGGGGAGTTGCCGACTGTCAGTATGTTGTCAATCAGTTACGCGCCTTATCACGCTTAAAGGAAATTGAGGAGGGAATAACCCCAGAACCAAAGTATATAGCAAGCCTTACTCGTAATATACTTTTTTCAGGTCGCTCATTCTTTCTTTCAATGATGATAGTTGGAGGTTACTCTCAAACAGAAAAGCAAGGTAAACTTTGGGGAATTGATATGCTCGGGACACTGTACGAAGAAGATAGTTTTCTCTCATTTGGTTCAGGTTCACCCTTTTCCTTAGGAGTTTTGGAAGCCGATTGGAAAGCAAATATGAGTAAAGCAAATGGTTTAGAATTGATAAAAACCGCAATCTCAAGTTCTCGAGAAAGAGATGCTGGCTCGGGATACAAGCTCCAATTATGTACCATTACTAAAGAAGGTTTTAACCAAGTAGAATATGAATAATTTTCTTATATTCTGTTATTCAACTCAGTTTCTTATGTATCTTATTCTATCCGCAGCTGAATTTGCTGTATTTCGTTTTCTAAATAAATAAAGCCATTAATATCAAAGTTACTTCCGTCCATGATTGTCCAAATCTGATTTTTAATGGGCATTTTTATTGGGATTGGAGAAATTAAAACCTTATGGTAAAATTCATCTAAAAATTTCATGTAGTTGATATCAAATCCGCTTGGATATGAACCAGAGGGATGTGAGTGAAAAATACTTAAAACTCTAGCATCATGTTTCTTGTTAGCATCATTTATTACTCTGTATAGTTCTTCAATATTCTCCATTAAGAAATCAACGGGAGAGCTTCTATCAGATTTGATACATTCAAATGCTTCAGCAATATAATAATATTGAAATTCTCCTGGATTTTTCAAGGGAATTTCTTTAGGTTTCGAACCAAAGATTAATCCAAAGGATTCATTGGGATAGGCTTTTTGAACACACAATTTTAAACTTTCTAAAATTGGTTCTCTTATAATTAATATGATATCTCCTTGTTTCTTCATAGGTTTATCATTTTATTTATTATAATAGAGTTAAAGCTGCGTTAAGAGTTGCCAACCTGGCTTTTTGGGGAGTATCTCCAGAACCAATTGTTATAACATCATTTTTTTCCAATTTTATTTTTCTATCCAACAAATGGGATTCGAAATAACTTAAGAGAGTTTCATCTAAAATGTTATCCCCATTAACGCTTTCTTCTTGCGTAAGTGAAGGAAAAACTAATTCATCTCCATTAAAAACCAAACACGTGGCTCCAGAACCGTTTACTTTAATAGCTGCATCTCTTTGATTAATACCATTCGTTATCTTAGTACTCGCGTTTTTTATTAAACAGAAGTAGGAATATATTCTTTCACCATCAATCATAAGGGTTCTAAGTATTGATGATTCCCCCGATGATATAAAGGGGATACTGTTTTTAATATTAATCAAATATTTTGAACCTATGTCTGTTAATACATGCCCCTTTCGTATTTTCCTATCAGCGACCGTAATGAATTGCACTTTCTCGTTTAACTTCTTAATTAAAGACTTTGCGGTTCCTTCACCAATTAATAATTCCTTTTGTAAGCGATACCTTCCAATTCCTTCTGGATTCTCATCAAATATGAATAAAGCTAGGATAATATGAACCTTTTCAAATGTCGGTTTAATTGTTGAACTTGCAAATAGTGCTTCTATTTCCTCAAACATTACAGCTTTCAAGTATAAATAAGAATCTTGATTAAAAAAACTAGTGTTAAAAAATATATATTATCAATTTTTTATGTATTAATAATACGATAACACGAAAATTCAAGATTAGTTGTTTCCCTCTCAAGAACTAAAATGCCTAACAGAGACGATGAAGAAACGCCAGAAGATGAAGAAGCTCGAGAAAGAGTAAACCAAAATGAAGAAAAAGAATCTGAAGAAGAAAAACCAAAAGAAAATATACACAAACTTATTGTTTTCGAGCCTAAAGTAACTTCCAAAAAGAAAATTAGTGATAAATATTCAGTCGAGAAATCTGATCAAGAAGAACAAATTAAAGTAATAAATAAATTAACTCCCCAAGGACTGCATTATAGTTATTTAATCTTGATTAACAACCAAAGCCCAACACCTATTTTAAGCTACAGAATTAGGGTATTGTATTCAAAATTCTTAGAGTACTCGAAATGTTTTCCCCCAACAATAAGAGTCTACTCCCCAATTGAGCAAGAGGTGCAAGATGTAAAGAGGATCGATTTAGAATTTGATATCTTAAAACAAAATACTTCAAACAAAATTCGACTACTTTTCACATCTTCTACTATGGAAGATCAAGGACAAGTCAAGATGCTTATTGCATTTGAGAAAAGTAATGGGAAAATCGGAGTAATTAAATCTAATCCAATAGAAATTCAAATTGATAAGCCAAATATCACCCCTAAGATAATACCCAGCTCAAGCATTAGAAATTTTTCTCAACAACGAGATGTCAAGAGAAACATTATAAGTCTAGGATTTGGGACAAACAAAAAAGGGACATTTGATAAATTTTTTAACTTAGTAGAAGAGTTATTTCTGTCTTACAATTTTCAATTAATAATAAAAGAAAAGGAAAGAGGAGATCTTTGGTTCTTTGGAACAGAAAATCAGTCTGGGTTTGATATATTAATCCTCGGAAAAGTTTTCGAGGACAGAATAGAATTCATGGCATTTTCAGAGAACCCTATTGGCCTAGTTTCGGTTTTATCATTTTTCACCAAGAATCTCAAAGAAGAACTTTTAAAAAGGAAAGTTGTAAAATCTGAAAAGTTGATATTTGATTTGGATTGTACTAATTGCGGAACTTTCCTCCCATTTTTCCCTAAAAAAGGAGAAGCAATTGAATGTGAGAAATGTAATACCAAACAACTTGTCTGGTAAACTGTCTTTTTCTAAAACTTACAAGATCCGCCCACTTAACAGGCAAGTTTCTTTTTTTATTTTTATATAAAGGCTTTAAATCGCATTGACATTTATATATAAAAAGAAATTAAAGTAAAGAAATTAATATTAAAAAATATAAATCAAATTGTTAATATAGTTTTAATTGAACCTTAAGAAATTCAGCCTAGAGAATTATTAATAAACTGCATAATGAACGATAAAGAAAACGGTATTAAATCCGATAATACACACAATCTAGTAATCTTTAAAGAGAAGAGAGAAGAAACTGTATTTGCTTTTGAAACAATCGACCAAGAAAACAAAATTAGACTTGCTAATGACTTCAGAGCACATGGAAGGCACTATAGGTATTCAATAAAGATATATAATGACAGTCTGGCTTCAATAACAGAAATAAAAGTGAAAATTGATTATCCAAAGTTTCTGGACATCACTAGAAGTTATCCACTCACGGTATATGTACCTGAAGGAGTCGAAGAGGGAGGAAACCTTAAATCGATTGTTGAATTTGACGTAATAAATGAAAAAAGCTCAAAAGAAATTCACCTATATTTTACTCCCCAATCCTTAGGCCATCATGGTGAGATAAAAACTATAGTTACCTACGTTAATAATAAAGACTATGTTAGAGTTCTAAATTCAGAGTCAGTGGGAATTAGGTTAGATGAAATAATGATAATGCCTAAAATTATTCCTAGTTCCCATATTGGAGAATTTGCGCGAATTCCTGGTATGAAAAAAGCAATAAAAAGCATGGGTGTGGAACTTCAAAGTGAAATCAATTTTGATATTTTTTACAATATAGTGGAGCAAATCTTCCGTAGGAATAACCTCCAATTGATAGCGAAGGATCCAGAAAAAAGAATTCTTTGGTATTTTGGGGCTGACGTTGACATGAGAGATGATGTATTAATCATTGGGCAAATTGTGGCAAATAAAGTAGAAATAATTACGCTTTCCAAAAACCACACTGAACTTATTTCATTTCTAACGTTACTTTCAAACGGCGTCATTGAACACATAATAGAGAGAGGAATCGTCAATACAGCTGATAGGATTCATGATTTAGAATGTAAATATTGCGGTGCAGTTCTCCCATACTTTCCAAAAACAGGTGAAGAAATTAAGTGCCCGAAATGCAATTATGAACAAATGGTATGGTAGACCCTTTCTTAATCCCTCTAGGAAATCATTTGAAAGTTATTTCTTCATTTTAAAAGTCCCTAATAAGGAAAAACCTTCTTAAGTTTAATGATCTCTTAGAAATCGTTTTAATTTTTCTTGAGAGTACTCCCAATTCTTCAGGAATTCTTAAAATGAATCAAAAAGAATAACTAATCAAGATTGCAATAATGTCTAATTAAGCGTTCCAGAATTTGATCGAATTTTCTATTTCCTTCAAATTATGAACGTTGATATTTGAATTGAAAGAAAATTGCTATGAGTTCGATAAATCCAGCATAAATTTTCACGTATGTCAACAATCCATAAAAAATTACAAACTTGCACCAGATTGATCATCTTCACAATTTTGAATTTTGTCGTTAAATATTTCTTACTTTTTTCTTATTTTAACCAAGGTTTTAACAAAATCTTTAAATACCCAAAAGATTAATATCTATATAATAAACTCTTTAAAAATAACAAAAATCACCAAAAAATTATATTAAATTATATATAAGTGGAGGAATAAAAATGTCTGAATATATTAGTTGGTCTCCTATTAGAAGATTAATGAAACATAATGGTGCAGTAATAGTAGCTCGTGATGCTGTTGATGAACTTGTTGATTGGATGGGTCAATCAGCAGAGAAAATTACAAAAACAGCCCTTTCATTAACTAAACACGCCAAACGTAAGAAAGTAACCCGAGACGACATTTTACTTGCTATTAAATACTTCTAAATAGTTATTACCTTATTCAATAACTTATTTAACTTTCTTCTTTTTTTTTGTTTATTCTTATCCTTTGTCTTAATTACTAAAATTTTTTTTCTACAAATAGCTATTTAGAATGAATGAAGGAAATATATTCCGAAATATTTTTGATCGAAGAAAAGAGAAGGTTTGGTCCTTCAGAAAACATCTATGTGTTAGCTGGAGGGGATGGGCTAATTTTTGATGCTGGATATGGAAACAAAAGTTCAGTTAAACAATTTTTAAAGAGCTTCAAACATATAGAAGAAAAATTTAAACAACAGAATTTAAACCTTAAAATCACACGAATAACCGTATCTCATGGACATTCAGATCATTTTTCCGGTTTAACCTCTATAAGTAAAAAACTAGATCTAAGGGTTCTTCTAACGGAAAGGATAGCAAATATTATAAGTGATAAATCCGGTTTTAATGCAAGTTTTCAAGCTGATGAGTATGAAGACTACTTTAAAATTAGAAGAAAATTTGTTCGAAAGGTATGGAACTTCATACGAAACAAAGGCGAGCGGATGGTTTATAAGCGTATATTTGGTCTTTCCTATCTTAAGAACCCTGATGAGATTATTGAAGAAAATTCTGAAATAATTATTAATGGGGAACCTTGGAGATTTTTTTCATCTCCTGGACATTCCCCTGATCACATATCACTTTATAACAAGGAAAAAGGAATTTTGCTTGCCGGAGATAACGTGCTAAACATGCGATCAACCTGGTTAGGACCACCAGAGTCGAATATGACGGATTATTTAAATACAATTCAAAATTACCAGCAATTACCTAATTTGAAATTGATCCTGCCTGCTCACGGTGATATTATTAAGAAACCCCAAGAGACACTGAACGCAATCTTAGTACGTATGAAAGAGAGAGAGGAATTAATATTACATGCCATTAATACACATTCACAAAAAGGTATATCTCCTAAGTCGATAATGAAAATGATCTATCCTAAAAGGAAGGGTATTATTCATATGATTGGACGCGGTTGGGTGGTTATAACCTTGAAAATGCTGGAAACACAGAATATGGTTAAGAGAAAGGTAAAAAAAAGAAAAGTTTTGTTTTTTCCTGTAAGAAAATAATAAAAATTAATAAAATTGAAACTTAGAGATTCAATTCAGTAAGTAATGCTGTATTTTCCTTTATTTGTGTTTCTGTAATTCTATACACTTTCCAAAAAATTAGAATTCATCAATATTATAAAAATCTTACAGCGATATTATTTTTAAAAACAAATAATATTTTATTCCCTTTAAGATGGAATCAGAGCCAAAGAAATATTGCAATGGTCCATTTTTAAAGAAGAACACAGTTCTTTTCAGACATTATCAAAATAATATTGTTCATAGTTGTAAGAACAGAAATTCTTTAGTGGTTCTGCCAACGGGATTAGGAAAAACTATTATTGGTATTTTAGCAATTGCTCATTCTCTTAAAAAGTATCCTCAAGCAAAAATCATCATCCTTGCCCCAACTAGACCTTTAGTGTCTCAGCATACAGATTCCTGTGAAAAATTTCTAAATATTAAATCTGAAGAAATTGTATCTCTTACCGGGAAGCAATCTCCTGAAAAGAGATTTCTATTATTTAGGAAATCAAAAGTGATTGTGTCAACCCCTCAAGTGATCAAGAATGACATAATAAGGGGGCGATATGATTTAACGGAAGTCGCTCTAATTATTTTTGATGAAGCGCATAAAACAAAAGGAAACTATTCTTACAACTTCATTTCAAAAGAATATATAAATACGTGTAATGATCCATTAATACTTGGATTAACTGCTTCACCTGGAAAGGATTTTGAGCGTATTCAAGAGATATGTCAAAATTTGCATGTTGAAAACATATTATATCGAAGCTATGAAGACGATGATGTAAAGGAGTACATTCATGATATTGATACATTCATAAACTTTGTAAGTTTACCAACAAGAATCTTGGAATTAAGCCACGTATGGCAAGACTTATTTACGAAATTCTTAAAATTCTTTATTGACAGGGAACTAATTAATCCTTATAAAAAGTATTACTCAAAATTAGAATTCTTGAAAATTACTCATGATTTAACTATTACACTAAGATTTGAACAAGGATATGAACTTGAGGAAGATATAGAGGAATATCTCTATTATCAAGATCCAAAGCTAATAGATATCATTAAAAAAAACGATATAGATGTTCACTCCGTATATTCTTATTGTTCTAGTTGCATATCCTTGCTTCACGCTAAAGATCTCCTCGAAACACAAGAAATTTCTCTTTTTTTGTCATTTCTAGAGAAAATTAAATTTAAAGCTGAGCAAGGAGTTTTATCTGCGAAAAGGATTGCCAATTCAAAGCATTTTAAACTAGTAAATTCGATAATTGAGAAAGAAAATCTGTCAATAACTTTACATCCGAAAATATCCAAACTTATTTCCATCATTCAAGAAGAATTTGAAGAATTCGATAATAAAAAAATTATTGTTTTTACACAATACAGAGAAATGGCAGAATTCCTGAAGAGAAACTTACAATATGAATTTCGGAATCAGTATTGTGTTGAAAAATTTATCGGTCAGAGTTCAAAAGTAGATGATATGGGATATTCCCAAAAAGTACAAACAGAAGTCTTAAGAAAATTTAGAGATAATAAAATCAATGTTCTCATTGCGACTAGTGTTGCTGAAGAAGGGATTGATATCCCAAATGTCAATGCGATAATCTTTTATGAACCCGTGCCTTCTGAGATACGATTGATTCAAAGACGAGGTAGAACTGGAAGATATGCCGCGGGAAGATGCTATATATTAATCACTGAAGACACTATAGATATACCTTTTCAAATTGTTGCTAAACGGAAAGAAAGATTAATGAAAGCAGTCTTAGCAGATTACGAGCAAATAGAATTAGAGGGTAGAATAGACCGTAAGAAAATTAAATTTTCAAAACAAGAATATGATCAGACTTCAGATTTTGGATTAATAAGAAATTTTCAGAAAAGAAGAGACCAAGAAAAAGAACTGTTAATGAATCATTCAATAGAACAAATACTTTTCCAATTAGACGAATTTTCAAAAAGTGAAGCTTTCAGAGATCTGAAGAAATCTGGCGTAACTTTTTATTCTGATCTAATCAACTGGGAATTACCAGAAATGAAACAAAAGATATTAAAAATAAAGGGAAAAAAAATGAATAATCAAAATAAAAGAAAGCGATATCTTAATAGAAATGTTAAATCTTTAATCAATATTGTGAAGTTTTATGGAGAAAAGGGAACACTAGACTTTAAGGAGTTTCAGTCTCTTGCAGAAGAGGAGGAGATTATCGATAGAAAATTCTATATCCATTTTAATCAAGCATGCAATCTTGGTTATCTAAAAAAAACTGAAGATCTTGTTCATTTTATAAATGACTATGAATAAACAAAAATTCTTCAATCACTTAATTTTTTCATCTTTTCCTTTTCTTAGAAAATAGTATATCAAGATTAGAGCTGTGACTATTATAGGAAATATGATAACCGCGGGATTTCCTCCACTAAAAAGGAACAAATAGTATGAAATTGTAAGTATTGAGGCAAAGAACGCTATGATACTCCCATATTGACTTGCAAAATTTTTCAAGTGTCTCAAGGCCATGTTAACTTTAAAATTAGTATTCTTTATTACTTCTAATTCAGCTTCATCAAGTTCATCAAGGATATCTGGATTTTCGAAATAAATAGAAAATCGAGGATCAAACTTGCCCTTTAGCTCCCCAGAGCTGATAAGAAAAAGTAAATGGTCTTGGATGTTTTTTCTCCTAATCTTTAATTCACTATTTAAGAAACTAATTGTCAGGTATTCATTAGCTACGGCTTTTATTGTCATATCAATATAAGAACTTAAAATTAATCGTTCTAATGATTTTACCTTTTCAGTCAGAATTTCTGTATATTCGCCAATAAATTTATTAAAATCTTCTAACACAAATTTCGAAATTTGGTTGAAATTTCTAGATTGCCTGCTATACTCCCGAATCATTGTATTCGCAGTTTTTTTGATATTTTTTATTTCTGCTTCGATGCTCTTTGCTCTTTTCTGAATTATAATATTAATCCTTTTAAATTCTTTAATTTCTATATTGTCTTCTACTTTCCTTTCTAGATTTCCTAATAGTTGACTAAGTTTTATTTTACAGCTGTTTATAAAATTGATTAAACTCTCCCGAAAAGATTCATTTTTCATAAGTTCTATTTGATCGTCTATTTTTTCGATCTTCATATTATAATCTTCAAGATTAGCATTTTTATTCCTTACTAATATTTCTCTTATTTCGGGGATTAATTTGTTTGAATCGATAGTTTTACTAGATAATTTTCTTATCTCATTTTCTACATTATTTTGTATTTGTCTTGAACTTTCCCTAAATTCTTGCTTCTTCTTGTCAAACACTATTTGGATGTCTTCAAATGAGGGATGGTTTTCAGATGATCTTAAGAAACTATTATAATATTCTCTTAACTCCACCTTTAGTGAAGTGTATTGCTGTTCAATATAATTTTGCATTGAATTAAATAAATCTAAATTTTCAGTTATAATATTGATAGCAGATTTATCATTCTCTATCGTTGACTCGAAATATTTCTTACTCTCGAGGAACTCTTCTCTATCCATGTTGATATTTAGTTCCTTAGCTTTCTTATTAAACTCTTTAGGAATTTTTTCTTGAAAAACTCTTAGATCCTTAATTCTATTTTGAAGTTCTAGCATGTTGGTATTTAGAGTTCGATTTCGAATACTGGAATCGTATAAAGTCAAAATCTTCCCTACTCGTTCTCTATTTAGTTTTAACAATTGATTTTCAGTAAAGTTCCTCAATTTTTTATTTAAATAATAGTAATTTGTGAAAACAAGTATGAATTTTTCATTTTCATTCAATTCTGCATTTATTTTTGAGATTCCTATCATATCTTTCAATTTACCTATAAGGGCTTTACAAGAAAGATTTAAATCTTCTTTAAGATCACTTAATTTGATACTATTTGATTTTTTTTCTACCGTCATTACGTTGATCTTGTTAGAGATTATTTCATTGATAATATCTTCTTTTATAGTAGAAATTTCATTAGTGTAGGTGGTAGAAAATTGCTCCCATTGAAGAATGGTCAGTTTTGATTTCTCCTCGAAATCTTCAATGCTTTTCTGACAATTATTATAGTTTTTTAGATATATTTTGTTTAGTTTGTCAAATTCAGAAAGTAAATCATCAAAAACTTTATTTACATCCCCAATTCTCTGGTTTGATGAATTTTCTAACTTATTCTTGACTGTAATCAAATTTTCTTTTAACTTAAAAGATTCACTTGATACAAAATTATCAAAATCATCGATTTCTGTTTTATTTCTTTCCTCTATAACCTTATCCTTTAAACTCTGAGTTTGTTTTGCTATTGAATTTAGAATCGTTGATTCTAGATTTTCAATATTGCTTTGAAGATGTTTATAGAGTAAATAAAGTCTTGGTTTCTCTTTTATCTCGTTTTTTAAGAGAGCTTGGAGACTTTTTATCTCCTTTAATTTTTCATTTAAAAGTATATCTGATTCTTCTTTAATTATGTTAAATGCATCCTTGAATTGGCTTGCTCCTATTTTACTTTTTGTTGATTCGCTAATACGTCTAATTTCATCATTTAATTTATCGTTTATACTCATAACGTTCTTTAAATTTTCTCGAAAGAATTTAAAACCTTCCTGATAAAAAGTAAATTCCGCCTCATATGTTTCTTTGATTCTTAACCAATTATTAATTATCTCACGGTGTTTATCGATGATAACCTTCTCCTTGGTTGTAATTTGCTGTGAGATATTGTATAGAACTTTATCATATTTATTAATATCTTCATTTATTTGGTTGAGTTGTTTAATTGTAAGGTTAAATTTATTTTCAATATATTCTTTCTCAAGAGTTTCATTAAATATTCTTTTAAACGCATCTAGTTTCTTTTCTAAGTCCTCCTCAATTAAAACAAGCCTTTCCATTAAATTATCAAGTAATATATTTAAGTCCCTGATAGTTTCTTTCTCTTGTATTTGCCCTTTAAGATATGATTCTACTTCAATTAATTTTGATTGAAATCCAGAATAAACTTTATTCCACTGAGATATTTCTTTCCTTATTACCGATTTAATGTTAATGTAGTATAGAATATCATTAAATGAATTTTCAATATTTTCATTCAAAAAATCGGCTTCCATCACGGCATCTCTCATAACAAATTTTAATCTTTCTTTCGCATAATCGATTTCATCAATTAAAAGATAGCTGTTAATCTCATCTCGTATATGGGATCCAATACCATTTAATTTGAAAGTCATATTATAGATATCATTCTTAATATCTGATAGCTTCTCTTTTTCTTCAATAATTCTCTCAGTATTTATTTCAGTATCAGAGACGATTATCTTTTCTAAAAAATAGCTTAAATAAAAATTATATTTTGTTTTAACCAAGAAACCTTTTTTAGTTTTGATGTTGCCTTTTATGAAATTTCTTGAAATTAAATCCGTGATTATGGGAAAAATATCTTCTTTTAATTTCAAGTGTTCTAAATTCAGGGTCTTATAATTTTTATTGATATCTGTCAAAGAGACAATACTCTTTGTTTTAATTTGATCATAGAACTGTTGAATGAATTCCCGCTTTCCAGAGCTAAGGTTCCGTAGATAATTTTTAAATTCAATATTGTTATCTAAAATTCTTAGGTTGAAATTATAATTAAGATTAACATAGGAGATGATGTCTTCCACATCATCCGATAAACCAAAAGTAGTTTTCAATTGGTTTAAATCAATAAATTTTTCCTTCTCTAGTTCCTTAAATAAAACTCTCTCAATTTCATCGATAAACTTTGTCCAAATTAAGGATAAGAGAATTATTAGTTTCGAAATATTTGATAACTGTTCTATATTCCACGCCTCTTGACTTTTTAGTATCTCTTCTAGTTTGTAGTTAATAAATAAATAAACTCCTGAAGGATTGTAATCTAATAACCATGAATATTCTTTAAGGATATAAACTATCCAAAATGTATCATTTATGTTTTCTTTTTGATCTAGGGTAAAACCCCCCGAGGTCTTTTGAAATTGATGGAAGTATTGGATTTCTTTATCCTTAACTTCTAAATCCATATCGAGATATTTCATATCCAAAAGACGGAATATCATAGCTAGAGACTTCCTTTTGCTATCACCGATAAGAGTTCTAAATTGATCCCTGCTATTTCTTATATCAATCCCTAGAAGTGTAAAAATCTCCATTATATAAAATAAATTCCTTGCCGGGGATGTATTCTTGCAGCTCTCACAATCTTTTTCATGACAATGTTGAAAACTATTTTCCTTTCGGAGTGATAAAATATAATTTTTTATCTCTTTTTTGACATGGCTTTGCCCATCAGACGCAAAATATTCCTTTAGTAAACCAATATTTCTTAAACTCACTAAAGCTAAAAACGTCGAGTAAACATCAGGACGTTCATGAGATACTAGAGAAAATCGAAATCCTATTTGTTCAAACTCTCTAAATTCACACTTCTTAATGAATTCATATATTTCATTTCTAATTTCTCTTTTCTCTTCTTTGAGGTACTTTCGTAATAATGTGAACCAAAAAATGTGTTCTAAAGTTAAGTTAGGTTCATTCATCAAGTTTTTTTGAAAGTGTTTATAAAAAGTAATTAGTTTATCATACTTATTTACAAAGAAGTTCCCTATTTCTCTTCTTTTGACAAGTGCGAATGATTTAAACGGCTCCTTTTTGAATTTTGTAATATAAGGATACGCAGACTTCTTGTCCACATTAATCAAATTAAATTATACCCCGAAAATCTCAAATTTATTATTTTGTTATTAATGAAAATATTGACATATATTTTTTTTGAATATCAGAAAGATAAAATTCAAAAATTAGAGTAGATGATTTACATATTTGGCTCTTGTTTACGCGATGCTTCTCGAAGCTGTTTTCGAGAGAAATATGCCATAATAAGTGCGAAGAGGACACAAGCTGCAATAATATATAAAACGGCGTTTAAAACCCCTGGGGTATTCGAAGGGGGAATGTCTAAGATTATATACAATTCAGTTGAAACACCCATGTTTTTATTTGCTGATGAATCAAAAGCTCTCACTTTAATGATAAATATTTCCCCATTTGCATAGGAGGTAATGTTTAACCAACGGAAATACCATTGACTTGCGACTGTATAAGTCATTGAAGCATTAAACAATGAGGTTGTTTGATTTGAAATCTCTACAGTAACATTCCCAGGTAGAGGGGGATTATCATCTGTGATGTTTACTATTACATAAAAAACATTTAATTCTATAATAGTATTGTTCTCTTCAGGAATAAGGATTACTACAATGGGTGCGATAGATTCATTTTCCGCGGAAGTCCTAAGAGACGGGGGATAGTCAATTGTAGAATTAATTTTAGAATTAACCTGGTAGATGTGGCACTTCTCTCTTAATATAAAGCTAAATCCCACTAAACTTGTGCTCAGAATTGCTAGGAAACAAAGAATGGTAATGATTTTTGTTCCTCGATTGTTACTTTTCAATTCTTTCACGAACCTTGCACGTAATTTTGCTTGTTTAGATAGAAACCAGTTTTAAATTTAAATTTTGAGAAAAAGAAGAATAAGATATTTCAATATTTTGAAAAATCCAAGTTTAGCAACAATAAGAGATCCCTAAATTATTGAACGAGTTAAATATGAAAAAATATAAAATGAAAGATTAATTATAAGCTTGGATCACTGCTGAAACTCCAGGTTGCATTAATTCCTAAATTATCTTGAATTAAGGGAGCCTGAATTTCATTCACAGTTCTTACCTGACCTGATGGTACCCAATTTTTAGCATAATTGAATGCACTAATCACAGTTTGATTTTGATCCAATTGATCCCAGAACTGGTGAAAAAAGTTTGATCCCGCAAAACCATCAGGATTCGAATTATCACGCCAGTACCACGATAAGAGATCACTTGAAGAGCTTATTAATATTGCATTGGGAAGATTGTACCAACTCGATCCGATATTAATGTCCGAATTTAAGAAATTACCGCTAAAACAAAAATCCATGTTTATTAGCATTCTATTGCAAGGTATTTGACTTACTAACTCAATGAACTTTGTCTCATTTAAAACACTGTCATCTGCTTCAAAGTGAAAGGTTGCGTTTCCATCACCCATGTATTTATTGGATCCATGGTCAGTCATAAAGATAATTAACTGATCTCTTCCCTTTAATGATGATGCAAAACTCCCTGAAATAGAAACATCAAGCTCTTGTATAAACCTACTTGCATTTACATCGTCATTCTCAACATCAATTACTGCTCCGACCAAATCGTTTGGGATTCCATCAGTTGCATTGATATCAATTACACTGTCTCCTGTGTGATAAAGCATTAAGAAAATGTTATCATCGGAGTATCCATGATTTTTTAGAATCCAATATACCTGGAGTGCTTGAGCAGGAAATCCATCTGAATCTATGGAAGATGGTATAGGGTAAGGAATTGGGGGTGGGAACCAATAATCGACATGAACGTCATCAAAAAGCACCATATCTGTCCCAGTCATGTTTCCATCCACAGATAAAACTAAATATAATTGAGTCACGTCGGCTTCAGCAATACCAGTTACATTAAGGAATGTCCATCCTGCAAAAGTCTCATATAACCCTTTTGACCAATCTGTTCTTACTACATCATTCGTGTCATTCAGCCAGCGTAATCCTATTCTCGCTCCTGGACCAGTGGGGATAATAGTTGTGGGTGTCCATGAATTTGTTGTGATATTAACCCACGCCGACAGGTTATAAGCAGCATACTGTAATAAGGGTATGAAGTTTGTCCAATTGTAAATAAGTTCTATATACACATATGCGTTACTAAAATTACTTTTTGCACCCAATTGTACCACTCCTGGAGTATCATGGCCTTGAAGGGTGTCATCTGTGAATACATACCCGTTGGGGTTAGGATCTCCGATCCAGTTTGCCGTTTCAGCATCAAAATCCCCATCTCCAAAATCAGGGTCCCCTTCCTTCCAAAAAAAATCATTTGCGCTACTGATAATAATAGCTTTCTTTTCTCCAGGAGGCGGGGGTCTATTCATAATAGGAATATATATTATCCATCCAGTAATGATTAATACAATGATTATAACAAAAGCAACTAACGGACCAAACTTCATTAAATTCTTTTTTATATCCATTAAATCTCACTTATTTTTGAAATATAATCTCTTAATTAGTTAAATATAGTTTCTGTTTTAAAGTAGAATTACGCGAAATTCTAATTTAAATATTACTTTTGAATTTAATAAGAATTAGCTTCTTATGAATTTATACTTGAAAACTTGAAAAAAAATAGAAAAACAAAAAATTAAATAAGGGAAAGAGAAACCTTGATTACTCTTTCATTTTTAGTATTTCTTTTAATGTGGGTTGTTCGATAACTTCTAAGAGTTTAAATGTATCAATCATTTCGAGTAAACCATAAACCGTTAAACCATGCTTGTATTCTTCGTTCGCGTCACTTAAATTACGCCAACAAAAGGGACATTCAGTCGTGATAATATCTGCTCCTATTGCATTTGCTTCATCTAATCGTAAACTAGACGTTCTTAATGAGAATTCAGAATACCCTGCTCGTACACCGCCTCCAGCCCCACAACAGAAACTATCAAGTTTAATTCGGTACATCTCAGTAAATTTGATTCCTACATCCTGCTCCAACTGTCTTAAAACAATTCGAGGGATCTCATACCAATCATTTATGACTTGTCGTATCTTCCGGCTATCCATCATAAGATTTTTGGATTCTTCAATGATTTTTTGTTCCATTTCTAGTGCCATATGTCTCCCTAGATGACAAGGATCGTGATAAGTGACCACTTTTCCTTTCAATTCTTTACTCGGTTTAAATTTGATCTTTTCAGCTGTAATTAATCGAGAAACAAGTTCAAAAGCGTGCATTGTTTTAAATGGGAGTCCATCTCCTTCCATCCATTTTGGATAATCATTCGTGAATGTTTTATAACATCCCGCACATGAAAAGAAAGCTAATTCTAATCCTTTGAAGGCTTCAAGATTTTTATTCATTAATTCCTGAGCAGTATCGACAGCCCCTACTCTAAAGAAAGGACTTCCACAACATACCTCGTCACCTACTAATGTGAAATCTATCCCCAGCTGTTCAAAGATTTTACATGTAGCTATAGCAATATCAATTTGACGATAACTTGCTGTGCATCCCACAAAATAACCTACTTTCGCATCTTTATTATCAATAAATTTTTCTAACCCTGCATCTTTTGCCCATTTAAACCGTTCTTCTGCCTTTCCACCATAAGGATTGTTTAATTCCTTGGTTAAACGCTCAACTAATTGATGTCTTTCTATCATAGGAACCCCTGCCTCTTTACAAGCAGCGCGTAGAGCTTCTATAATATCAACAGTTCTGACTTTATTTTCGCATTGAGCTGAACATTGCCCACACGTTATACAAGGCATAATTACGTCTCTAACCTCATCGGTAAATTCTAGATCTCCACTCAGAATTGACCGTGCAATCCAGATTTTACCTGCATTCCAGAATGCTTCCCATCCATGTTCTATCCCTGCGGGACAAGCATCAACCATACCCTCGTAAAGAACAGTACCTTGTTTACCCGTAAATTCCCCGATTCCTTTTCTATCGGGTTCACCTGAATAAGCAAATCGGCAAGCTTTACAGTGTATACATCTATATACATCTTTTTCAAGCTCCTTGAGCCTTTCCATTCCTGTTTTTGACATTTTTTTTTAATCACCTCTTTAGATTAGGGCAATGCTAGGCGCCCTGGATGCATTATAAAGTTGGGATCAACCAATTTCTTAAACGCCCTTAAATATTTCCAATACATCCCTGCTTGGTAGTATGCTTGGATATGAATATATGGATCAGGCCGATAATTTAGCCATCCCTGCTTTAATGCATATTCTGTTGTTTCTTGATTTAATGTTTGAACTTTTTCAAAGTCCGATTGTTTAGTAGAATCAAAGCAGACAATTGGCATGCAAATTGCTTGACGACACCTTTCAATAGAAGCAATCCATATCACAGGAGGAAACCCATATTTTTCCATTGCTTTTGTATACATTTCAGCAAAATGAGCACATTCATTCCATGGTGTATACCATGTGATAAATAAAAATCCTGCTTCCCAGAAACTATAGGGAATAGCGATCTTATTTGGCTTTTTCATTCTACTTGCGATCTGTTTTGGGTGAAGTACCTGCTTGACAATTGCATCGGGACTTTTTGCTCTTTTCTTGAAATCTTCAGCCATTTTATCAATTCTTTTAGTCACATAATCCAACTCTTCTGCGGTCTGCGCCCAACACTCCCAGTTCATCCACCACTGAGAGATACCCAATTCTTTATAAAATTCATATTCATGAGGGATTTTATCTTTTGGCCATCTTGCCATAACGAGGGGATAATTACCTCCTTGAACCATCACAGTATTGTGAGAGATGCCAAACTCTTGCTTAGCAACCTCGAGGGTCAAATCTTGCATATCATAAGGATTATCCATACCCCAAACAACTACCGTCTTATGTTTTGGGTGAGGATAAATTTTCACAGCGGCTTTAGTAATAACGCCCATAGAACCTTGAGAACCCATTAAAAAACTCCACATGTCTGGACCTAAACCGTATTTGTAGAATGGTTTCGCAAATGGGAGTGCCCAAGAACCAGTACGTACTACGTCACCATTTGGAAATACAATTTCTCCACACATGAAATTATCTCCCTGTGGGCCAACACTAGAAGTATAAAGTGAAAATCCTCTGTCAATAGCATCACCCATAACCGTCGCGGCAGGTGGTGCACCATCAGGAATAGGAGGCGCCCAATCAGGGTGGTTTTTGGCCATGTATGCCCATAAAGCTCCGTTAGTGACACCAGGCTCAATGATCGCATATCTATTCTCCTCATCAATCTCTATGATTCGATCCATCCTACTTAGATCAAGCATGACTCCTCCTGGTTTAATTGTTGGACAAGCAAAACCGCCTGATAAACCCGCAGAGATAGGACTCACAGCTATTTTCTCCTGAGAACAGTAAATCAAAATTTTTCGAATCTCTTCTACGTACTTTGGACGAATAACTATGTCTGGGATCTGTGATTCTAAGCCCATTACCGATTTTGCGAGGTAGGAAGCAGTAATCGCCTTGTTACTAGTAGCGTAGTCTTTACCGACAATACCAATCATAGCTTCTAAATCTTTTTCATCTGGTAATTTGTAGCTCATATTTTCCAACCTTTTAATTTATCTTCAATTTATTGGTTTTGTATTAAATAATTTGATATTTTGGTAAATTAAGAACTGAATTTTAAATTTTCTTATATCTTTTTCATGCTTAACGTGATTATTTCTTATGGAAGCTTTGTAATCGACTTAAAATAAAATAATGATTAACTTTGAAATTCTTTTAGAAATCAATTTCGAATTATTGTGACGATTTGACCCATACAAAAGACGAAATCAGCACTGATTCAATAGATTCTCTTAAGTTAAATTATTTTCTCTCAGGAATTAATCAATTCTTTCGGGTAATCATAATTGTTATAGGAATAAGAGTATAGTACTGATTTCTCTCTTCTGTTATCATTTAAAATGAAGTCTTCAAAAATGTCATTGTCCTCCTCAATAAATTCCCAGAATTCGTCATAGATCTCTTTCAGGGATTTTTTTTTCTCAAGAGACAGTGATTTTTGGGGTATTTCAGTATCTTTTTTGCATTTAATCGATGATATCTCCTGCGGCTCAATAAGTTCTTCTTTCCGATGAAAATTTTGAAACAGGGGTGTATTATCTTTCATTCCATTGTCATTAAAGGCCTTTATCCCATTTGTTAGCTTTTTTGAATTATTATTGTTTAATTCAAAGTCTACTCTCTGATACCCTCGAATTTGTAAATTCTTATCAATAAAAAACTGAAAATGATGAGGGCATATCAATCCTTTGTGGATGGAAATTGTGGTTAAGTGAGAGTTTTTATTTATTGATTTTTGGGGAATACCAATAAGATCCTTGGTTTTACAAATAGGGCAGACAACTTCAATTTTTTTAGTAGTGGGCGAGACCAACATTGTTAAAAAAAGTAGAGTTATTTTCAAATGTTTCTAATACTAAATATTTAAACTCCTGCTTTCCTAGTTCATGTGAATACCGATATTCTGATAGAATAGAGAATTTATGCTTAATTTACAGACAAAAATGTCAGAAAACAGGTAAGAAATGATACCTTGAAGATAAGGTATAAATTTTTATTCTTCTTAAAATTCAACCGTTAATCAACATAATATAATCCAATTGATGAGATGTGAGAAATGGAAGCCGATTTTTTAAAAATTCCCTTAATTGTTGATCCAGTAAAGATGAGAAAGTGGATGAGTGGAGAAGCAGGTCCAGTAATGTATTTAATGTTTGGGATAACATATGAATGCCAGTGTAGTTGTAGGCACTGTTGTACTGGTAATTATCCAAAAGAAAAGAGCCGTGATCTTACAACAGATGAGATAAAAGATGTTCTAGATCAAGCTGCTAAACCCATGATTGTAAATTTCTTCGGTGGGGAACCAACATTAAGACCAGATTTAATGGAATTAATAGAATATGCAAAAGAAAGATCGATGTTTGTTTTTACAGATACCAATGGTCTTGTAGTAACGAAGGATTATGCCCAGAAGTTGAAAGATAGCGGATTAGATCTACTCTACGTGAGTTTAGATAGCCCAGTTCCAGAGTTACACGACCAATATCGGGGAGTTAATGGATGTTATGAAAAGGCAGAGAGTGCAATTAAAAATGCACTTAATGTTGGATTAAAATGTGTAATTTCTACTTATATGACTAAAGAAAGTCTTGCTAATGGAGATTTTGAAAAAATAATTCAGAAATCAAAAGAAATGGGTACTCATGGAGTAAGATATTTATTACCAACCCCCGCAGGTAAATGGTTGCATGAAACCGAGGTACTATTGACTCCTGAAGAGAAGGAAAAGGTTTGGGCATTAACTGATTTTCCTTATGTTTGTAGAGACTTTTATTTTCAAACTCAACATTCAAGTCAATGTAGAGGAGTAGCAGATCAGGTGTATATGTATATTTCACCTTATGGTGATGTCCAACCTTGCTGCTTTATGCCCCTTTCTTTTGGAAATATCCGAGAAGAACCATTAAAAAAAATTCTTAAAAAAATGCATAGCCATCCGATGTACAGCCATGAGTGCATGTCAAAACAATGTCCAATGATAGATCCGGACTTTAGAAAAAAGTATATTGAAACCATACCTGATGAGGCAAAACTTCCGTTTAGAATGTGAAAAATTCGAACTAATTACTTTTTATCCTTCTTTTTATCTTTTGTTTAAAATAGTTTCTATTAATTTTTTTATTGATAACAAACTTGGAGAATCTTGAGGCAAATCGATTATAGGGATTCCTTTCATGTCGAATTCAAGAATATTTGGATCTTCTGGAATCTTTGCCAGTAAGGGCAAATTAAGTTCTTCAAGTCTGTTGAGTATATGATTGATATTCCCCCTAACTTTATTTAATACAACTCCTAGCGTTTTATAATTCGTAAATTTCTTCGCGCTTTTTCTCAATGTATTTGCCGTTTCTACACTCCTAATCGAGAGATCTGACACAATAATAAGTATATCTACAGATTCTATTACCATCCGGTTGATCTGTTCGAGTCCTGCTTCACAATCCAATAAGACTACGTCAAAATCCTTTGAGATAGACTCAATAACCTTTCTCAAGAGTGTATTTGAAGGACAAAAACAACCTGGATCCTCTGGTTGGCCAATAGAAATCAAACTATAATCCTTTCCTTCAACAATGGCATTATAGACCTCAAAATCAATATTCTCAGCTAATTCTTTGACGGTTCTTTCTTTCTCTAACGTCTTATTTATAACATCAATCCTTATCATTTCAAGACTAACTTGTGGGACTAATTTAACCATATAACTTAGATGAGGGTGAGTGGGATCAGCATCGATTAAAAGCATTTTAAAATTATAGTTTTGGGAAAGTTTTTTTGCAATAAGGGTAGTAACTATTGTTTTACCAACGCCACCCTTTCCTACAACAGCTATTATTAGTGGGTTTTCAAAATTTTCATATCCCATTTAATTAACCCCTTTAAATATTGATTAATTTCCAATTCGTTCTCTCTCACTTAAAACTTGTTTAACATTATAACATTCTTCTCGATAGGGGCATAGATCACATGCCCAGTCATAATCACAATCAACTCTTTTCTTCCAATCATCAATCTTATTCTTCCACTTAGTATTCAAATATGAAAAAATTTCTGAAGTTGTTTCAATAAATTGGTCTATTACGTCAGGATACGATACAATGAATATGATCTCAATCTTTTCAATCAAGTTCTTGAATTTGTGAGTATACAGATAAAAAATCGCATTTCCCAAGAATTCAAAGGAGAAATCATTTTGAATAACTTTAGAGTTGATTCGACACCAAAATCTACGAGGTACAGATCTAATTGAAAAACCCTCTATACCACTAGAAATGAAATTAAATTGTCTTAGAGAAGCCCAGTCATTTTCTGAAATGTTTTTTCCCCCAATTAATATAAACATACCAAAATCTATAGATGACGTCGATATCTCCCTAATTTCAGGTCCGATTAAAGTAATTCTTCTGTCATTTATGTAGTTTAAAGATTTTAACTCAGATATTGGATATACTAATGAAAAAGATTTTTTAGTTACCCCTCCTAATTCGAGTCGAGTCTCTTCTTGAAGAATGATCTCTTTACAGTTGTCTATACCGACTTTTATTTTGAACTTGCATAAGAAGTCTGGGAGAGAACGGTGTGGTTGATAAATTACAACATTTTTTTCTTTATTTGATATTCCCTTTATGAAAGTGTGTATCTTTTCTATATTTTGCATGAAGTCGCTAATCTTTCCATTATTCACTATTTTCCCATTTTATTAATATTAGTATGGAATCTTTTTTAACCTAAAATAAGACAATATTGATTTGCATACTTTTTTAAA
>Ga0209536_100003837_pt1 | contig 23911 bp, 22 predicted proteins | sample DeeMarSeWOR28_12_FD_187461 | JGI IMG/M metagenome (GOLD analysis project Ga0209536, IMG submission 187461) | Marine sediment microbial communities from White Oak River estuary, North Carolina - WOR-2-8_12 (SPAdes) (version 2) | ecosystem: Environmental > Aquatic > Marine > Intertidal zone >...
CGCACCTTTTACCGTAACGCCACAAATCGAATTTTCTCAGCCCGCTCGCTGCTCATGCGTTGGTTTCCAGCTTTGACCGATCAGGTTGATGCAATCCAAACCAGCTTGCCAACCGAGAATTATCTTTCAGGATCAGTTGGTAAATCAGTACCGGCACGCCCACCGAAGCCAGGAAGGAGATCAAACCTGCCAGAAAGGGATTTCCAACCATCCGCTTGATATGGCCAAAGGTAATCGTTTGCGCTGGCTGGTGGAAGATCAACAGGATGATCGTGATCTGCCCGAAGTATTTTAGGGTTCTAAACAACCAGTTTTGATGCTGGGCGATCTGGCCGGAAAGTGACAGGAGGAAAACGCTGCCAGAAAGCGCTTCGAGCGTATTCACAAGGTAAGAGTCATAGATGCGGAAGAAGAGATCCAAACGGTAAGGGAAGATAACGTTCAGAACGATGAGCAGCAGCCCTGAGATAATCAGCGTCCAGATGGAAGCAAAGAAACGCTCGGGGACCAGTTGCCGTATTTCATAACCAATTAGAAAGTAAGTTGCCGTAATCAACAGCAAATCCACGCTGGCGGGGAGACCATCCAACAGGATTGTCTGTCCAGCAATGGATACCTCTTTCATGTAATAAATTGGCAGGAAAGCAACCCCGGCCCAGAGCATGGCTGCCAGGAAGACAAGTCGGAGCCATAACCACTTAATTCGCCCGTAGAAAAGCAGGAACAGCACTCCTGCAAACAGATTCAATAGGAACAGATGGGGCAGGAACCACAATTGTGCCCATTCGATATAATTGCCCGAGGCGTAAAACGAACGTCCTACGCGCCGCAGGAGTGTCATCAATTTGGTATCCGTGTAGAAAAAGTATACAGAATATAGCAGAAGGATCGTAACCAGATAGGGGCGGATCAACGTCGCAAAGCGGCGCTTGAACAGCATCAGCAAAGGGTAATCCGGTTTGAAGAGCATCCCCGAAAGCAGGAAGAAAAATGGCATGTGGAAGGAGAAGATGAACTGCTCCATGCCCGACACCGAGGCCTTGATATAGTTATGCCCCAAAATTACCAGTAAGATGCCAATGCCTTTAGCAATATCAAGGTATAGTATGCGATCTGGATTCATTTCAAGACTTTCGAAAGGGTCGGTTAGCATCAGCAAGAGAAGTTAACAATTCATCCTTCATCTGTGAAGCTATAACGGTATCTATGTTAAAAAGGTTAGTCAACTCGTTTGGATCCTCGTGAAGATTAAATAATTCAAATTGCTGATCATATTTTTCATATCCTGTATAGTGAATTAATTTGTAGTTTTTTCTATTCAGAGCAATCGTTGCCCTTTCTATGGGAAGAAAAGCTGAATTTTCTTTTGCGTCAACTGAGAATATGGACCGCTCGAAATCCTCAGTTCCGCCAAGCCCGGGTAGAATTCTTCCATCAAGGTTATCTGGTATCTTAGCTCCAATATTGTGTAGAAGTGTTGGTACAATGTCTGTGTTACAGGTATGCGAATATATGTCTACTCTTTTTTTTTGTCCCGGTTTCGAGATGATGAGCGGGCTGCGTATAACCGACTCGTAGAGCAAAGCCGTGCCATGTCCTATTTCACCCCTTTCAAACATTTCGCCGTGATCAGACGCAAGCACGAGATAACTATTATTTAGAATACCCATTCCTTCAAGAGAATCGAGCAGGTTGCCAAACTCTGCATCAACATTGGCAATATACTCGTCATAATGATCTCGCTGTTCCTTAATTTTTCTTTGGGGAAATTTATCATAGGATAGTTTATGATACGGTTTATTTACAAGAGGCATATCTTCGAAAAAACCAACGAAATCCTTATGCGGGGAATACGGTGCATGAGGAGAGTAAAAATGAAAATAGCCAACAAATGGTGACTTTTGGTTTAATTGCTCAATCCATTGAGCAATTTCCATAAAAACCTTCTTGTTGTCATAATAAAAGGCATTGCTGGAGATTGGTTTACCGTATGGGAAATCCTTTTCGGGGGTTTCTTGGATCTGTGTAAATAATATTGACCCTAAGAAGCCAAGTGAGAGTGAGCCTGGTATACGATTCGCTCCCGTATGTGTGAGGCCAAGATATTCATCGAATGCATAATACGACATGAAATCATCATTCGGAATATAAGATGAATATAGAACCCTTTTCATACTTGCACTAAATGTCGATGGTAATAATTTCCAGTCTAGGCTGGGGTCGAATTCGGAGAGGAGATTATTGGCCCAAACATTTTGCGAGAATCCAACAGAGTAATAATCATTCCCTAGCAGATTGAAAAGATTGTTTTCAATTAATTCCCTGGCAACCAGACCACCAAGGTTGAAAGCACGATGTTTCCATGGTTCCATGCCTGTAAGCAACGTTGCTGTGCCGGGAGATGTAAAATTCGCTGCAGCATAATTCGAATGGTATACTGTTGCACGGTTCGAGAAACGTTCAAAGTTGGGTGTTGTTTTCCGTGGATATCCATATATCGAAAGGTTATTAGCCGACATTGCGTCAAAAATCAAAATGATGATATTTGGTCTTTGAATAGATTGTTCATTTGAATGGAATTTGGAATGAGAGAATATCGTAGCGCCAAGAAAAACACTTGAAAATTTAAGAAAATCACGACGACTGATTGTATACATTAACAAAACCTCAAAAAAATAACTTGATTGTGATAATAAATAGAGAAATTACTGATACGGGTATAAAGATTGCAAGAAAAGTGGGCATACGCTCTAGAAGGAAAAATGTAGATTTTTTTAAGATACTCAAGCGAGAGAAAAATAAAGTGGTGAGAATAGCCACAAAAAAAATTATGATAAACCACAACCTTGGGTTTGGTATCCATTGATTGATTTTAAATGTTGGGATGAAATAAACCATAATATTTCCTAGATAACTGATTGCAAACCAAGTTCCGTGTAACGCAAAGCCATCTTTCAACCAAGATTTCGGGAGAAGCGAGTATAAGAATAGGAGACCAACCAAAACTATTATGCTTTCGAACAGGTCAATAATCATTGCATATGCAAAGATTATTGTGATTTCTTTAAGTGTCAGAAATTTTATCCATGATGGTAAAGTGTAAAAGAACGTTATCAAGGTCCAAGAATAAATCATAAAAGCGATTATTGAATAAACAGGTATAATAGCGGCTTTGTTGTGTGAAAGTGTGTTTCCTAAGAATGAGATCAGCTTATTAATCAAATTTTCTCCTAATTATTGGGGTGGAAATATAAGGTTGCTCAACTCATTTTACCCGAACCGTGTAGTGGACATCACCCAGACTTTGGTTTGTACGCGCATCAGACTCCTCAAATGCTTATTGGCCGTTATTCAGCCTCTTACTATACCCATTCGCGCCATTGCAAGAACATTGTTTTGGACACTGGACTCTGGAAACCCGAGCTTTGCCCTTGTCGGCCCGCTCAGTTTCATAGTGTTGTTGGCTTGGAAGATAAAAAAGTGTTGTAGACTGTTGCTATGGGATGGCCCTATTCTGAGCCTTGCAAGTGCTACAAATGAAGCTTCACGGTGCAGGGAAAGGACAGGCCAGGTCAGGAACAGGATAGCGTGAAAATAACTGCGGCGGATTCGTTTTGACGATCACCACCAGCCCGTCAACATAGCCTGGTAAATCAGGGAAATATTCGTTTTCAACTCTACAACCAAAAACAAGCACGTCACTTGCATTTAGGAAGCTTTCTGGGCGGGCCTCCATTGGTAATACGATCCCAGCCTCTTCTGGTCCAATCAGTTGGAAGCTCAAATGTTTGTAACTCCTGGGAGCAAACGCCAGGTAGAAATAATTCAGCTCCCCTTTGTTTGCGGGCACATAACTGGGATACAGGCCTAGACCTCTCAAAGCGATAGCATCTTCCTGTTCTAAAAAAACCTTCAGTTCTTCGGCTGAAATTGGAGTCGCATGTTGCACTTCTGGAATTAGATCCTGGTATTCTTGTAGTAAGTTGTTATCGATCCTTTCAGGATATCGAACCGGAAACAGTTGATGCCCCATCGTTAATCCAATGCTTATCATCCCAAACAACAGAGCAACAATTACAAACACTCCCCAGTTCCAAGGGGATATCCGATCTTCCATCTTGGTCGAGGCTATATCCGCCTCAGAAACAATAGCGCTTTTGGAAAGAAATGACCGTACAATCAAAGCCAACTGAACCAAACCAATTGAATAGAAAATTAACGTTATCCAATCAACGGGCAAAATCAAACGCCAGCCTGACAAACGCCCCAAAGATACACTCAAGTTATAGCCTATCCACAATAACAACGGAACAAAAAACAATCGCCCGGATTTTCTCCAAAAAACAACTATCCCTAATGCAAGAATAAAAAGGTTGAACACTGTAAATATTTTTGCCTCACCTGGAAGATGCCCATCCCAATCTGTCCAGAAAGGCATGCGTTTGACATACTCTATTGGGTGCTCCACGGATAAGGATTGGGGCAGGTAGATAAAACTATAAATCAAATTGTGCATGAAATGCGCTGATACAAATCGGACAACTTCCCCAGGGTGTTGCATGGCAAAGATAAAGGGTTGATTTTTTATGCGCTCATAATAAGCCACATCATCTTCTCCCGGAAGGTGCGCCGGTTCTTCGAGAGGGTTCATACTATACATTTGGGCCATGTAATCAGTGTACGAGTACGCATGTTCTGGTTCTTGAAGAGTAAGTTTTCCGGTCCACTGATAGTTGCGCCAGACCCAGATGCCTAACGGAATGGACAGTCCCAGAATTAATATGAACGAACCTTCGATCAACCTGCGGTACTGACTAGTTTGAAGCAGAGCGATTGCGTATGCGAGTAACAGAAACGGCAATAACAACAATGTCTGTACACGCGTAAGTATTAGGAATCCTAAAAACCCGCCGATGATCATGGGCAACAACCGGTATTTACCAGGATATTTTAGCCAGCGAATCGAATACAACACTACTAAAGATACCAATCCCATGGTAATCACGTCACTCATTAGTAATCTTGAGTGAGAGACCTGGATCACATTCGATAATGAGATTGCATTTACTTCTCTGAATACAATCAATAATGCTGCCACCAAACCGGTGGGGCGATCACTGATTACCTTGGTCAATAGATACACGATTACCGGGATGAACGCAAAGATAGCAACCTGAAGTTGAACTAAAAGATCATAATCCTGCCTGGCGAATACGTGCAGAATTACGAGAAAAAAGGAATAGAAAGGCTTTTGAGCGAAATCGTTGGGAATAGACAGGCCAATAAAATAACCTTGTGCATTGGAATCATAAATGAGCGAATCCCCAAAAGGGTAACTTTGAAAGTTGGGTGGCCTGGGTTCCAAAGAGTTATAGGAGGGCTTTACGGGATAGGAAGTCCAAAGAGCAAATGCTACAGCCCAAAGCATTACGACTATAAAAAAATCCAGATGTTGGGCTTTGAAAACCTTCGTTCTCGAAAACCAGGCCTCAAATTGCTTTGTAATACCTACACTGTAGGCTGCTATTCCCACAATCCATGCAATTAACACCTGAGCAAATAATAGTGGAACGCCTGCCTCTTGCCACAGTACCTTGTCTGGCTTTATACCGATTTTGGACAGAGCAACAAAAATAACAAATATCAGGAAAATCCCAAATAGAATGGACGTTAACACCAGGACGCTTCGATTTTGTTTCAGCACCAAACCATCAGGTTTTATCAAACTGATGCTTGTAAGGAGTAATTGAATTGTTAAAACAGAAATCCACAGAAAGATTGGATACAACCGTCCTCGATATGATGCCAAAGGCCCTAGTGTCTGATCCGATGCAAATAATGTAGCGTAAGACACCAAAAGAAGAAAAAGAAGCAGGTATACTGCAATCTTCTCTACAAATATATATTCTATCGATTTGCCAAGAAATCCTACCCAAAAACTTTCCCGAAATGATATACAAAACAGATAAATGATTATTGCCAGGAAAAGGCTAATTGCCAGAATAACGATTAAAAGCGCTGGTGAAAGTTCACTCAAAAACGAGACATTTTCTTTATCGCCGGTGTTTTGTACTAGTGCCCAAATTGTGGTAAGCCCCCCTGCAATAACAACAGCTAGATTTATTCGTAACAAAAAGTTTTTTTTCTTTTCTGATGTCATTAGTCCCTCAGGGTTAAAAGAGGAATGATTATACCATCATGAAATATTTTGATAGGACTTGCGCAAGAAATATTTGGACTGAAGTTAAAAAGTGATCTTTTCGCCACTAGCATTGAACGGATGCCGTTCTTTTTGGACTATAATTCACGTTCTGGGGTTTTGTATTGAAACAAGGTTTCATACAAAAGATAATATCGAATAAAGAGGTTTCTAATGTCAAAAAACTTTGCAATTATTGGCGTGGGTGGGTACATTGCTCCCAGGCACCTGAAGGCAGTCAGGGATACGGGGAACAATCTGATCGTTGCGGCCGATCCTAAAGATTCAGTTGGGATTTTGGATCAGTTTGGGTATGATGTCAGTTTCTTTACAGAGATTGAACGCTTTGATCGCCATCTGGAAAAGCTCCGCCGCGGGCCGGAAGAGGATCGCGTGCACTATATCTCAGTCTGTTCGCCAAATTATCTGCACGATGCGCATTGTCGCTTGGCGATGCGGGTTGGCGCGGATGTGATCTGTGAAAAGCCCCTGGTGATCAATCCATGGAATTTGGATAGCCTGGAGGAGATCGAGGCTGAAACAGGCCAAAAGGTGAATAATGTTTTACAGTTGCGCGTGCACCCGGAATTGCTCAAGCTGAAGCACGCTTTAGCGCAGGATACCAGCGGTCAGCAGCATGATGTGATGCTGACTTACATCACCAGCCGGGGAATCTGGTACCAGGTTTCATGGAAAGGGCAGGAAGAAAAATCGGGCGGCGTGGCGACAAATATCGGCATTCACTTCTTTGACCTGTTACTGTGGTTATTTGGTTCTGCTGGTGATGTGAAGTTGTATCACGCCGATAACAAGCGTATGAGTGGATATATTGAGCTCGAAAACGCTCGTGTGCGTTGGTTCCTTTCAGTGGATAAGGATGATTTGCCTGAATCTGCTATGTCTGATGGGAAGACAACTTACCGTTCAATCACTGTAGATGGGAAAGAAATAGAATTCTCGGGAGGCTTCACAGATTTGCACACGCGCGTCTACGAAGAAACGCTGGCAGGGAGAGGCTTTGGCATTCAAGATGCCCGTCCTTCAATTGAGCTGACGCATCGCATCCGCACATCGCCCATCTCGGCTTTGGACAGCCTGGCGCATCCGAAGTTATCTGAGAAGTAGATACAGGAGCCTCGAATGGATTTCTTTGTGCATGAGTCCAGTTATGTGGATGAAGGGGCGCAAATCGGCGCGGATACAAAAATCTGGCATTTCTGCCATGTGATGGGTAGTGTCAAAATCGGCGAGCGCTGCAATATCGGGCAGAATGTGTTTGTAGCGGCGGATGTGACCATTGGTAACAACGTCAAGATACAGAACAATGTTTCGCTGTATACAGGCGTTGTGGTGCAAGATGATGTGTTTTTAGGGCCTTCAATGGTGCTGACGAATGTGATCAATCCGCGCAGTCACGTCAGCCGTAAGGATGAATACAAGACCACGCTCATCAAAAAAGGCGCCACCGTTGGAGCTAATGCAACAATTGTGTGTGGCATTACGTTGGGACAATACTGTTTTATCGGCGCTGGGGCGGTGGTCACGCGCAGCGTTCCGGACTTTGGGCTTGTTTACGGCAACCCGGGCCGGGTTCAGGGCTGGATGTGCCAGTGTGGAGTCCGCCTGGAGTTTGAAACAGTCAATGGACAGGAGCAAGCCCTTTGCCCCGAATGTAGCGAACAGTATGTAAAGAAAGATGAGAAAGTGACCCCGCTCCACATAAACAAAGGAAACGCGGTGATTTCAATTGGAAAAGAGGAAAAATGAACATACCCCTTCTCGATCTTGTAGCGCAGTACCACACCATCAAAGATGAAATGGATCAAGCCGTACTGGGGGTTTTAGAATCTGGTCGATTTATCCTGGGACCCAATGTTACTGCTTTGGAAAGTGAAGTAGCTGATTATCTTGGAGTAGAATATGCAATTGGAGTTGCATCCGGTACGGACGCGCTTGTGCTTGCCTTGCAGGCGGCTGGCGTCGAGGCCGGGGATGAAGTTATCGTGCCAACCTATAGTTTCTTTGCCACTGCAGGGACGGTGATGACTTTAGGGGCGCGACCGGTATTTGTGGATATTCATCCCGAAACATATTTGATGGATGTGGCTGCGATGGAAGCGGTTATCACGTCCAAAACCAAAGCGATTATCCCGGTGCATCTGTACGGGCAGCCTGCCGATATGGACGAGGTTATGGCAATTGCTGACAAGCATGGGCTGAAAGTGATCGAGGACAATGCCCAGGCTTTTGGCGCCGAGTATAAAGGAGTGAAAACAGGGGCAATCGGCGATGTGGGCTGCCTGAGCTTCTTCCCCAGCAAAAATCTGGGTGGGTATGGTGATGGTGGCATGGTCACCACGAATGACGACAGGATCGCCGAGAAAGTGCGCATGTTGCGAACACATGGATGGAAGAAGAAATATTTCCCTGAAATACTGGGATACAACTCCCGATTGGATGCGATGCAGGCCGCTGTTTTGCGAGTCAAACTGAAACATTTGGATGCCTGGAACGCGCGCCGGGCTGAGATAGCCCACCAGTATTCACAACATCTGGGTGCGTTGGGGTTGCAGGTACCGGTAGAAGCACCAGACCGCACACATGTATATCATCTTTACATGGTGGCTTTTGAAGAACGTGATGAAGTCCAGCAAAGACTCAAGGATGCAGGCATCGCCAGCGAAGTGTATTATCCGCAACCGCTTCATTTGGCAGAACCGTGTCGCGCGCTTGGAACGAAAGAAGGACAATTCCCGGTGTCTGAGAAGTGCAGCAGCACCTTGTTGGCTTTGCCAGTTTACCCTGAAATGACAGGTGCTCAGATCGAAGAAATACTTGCAAGAGTAGAGGAAATTGTCAAGTAAATTCAAGGAAGTTAGATTATTCTAGGAAAATAAGAAAAACGCAGAATTCCCCATGGCTATGGGGAATTCTGCGTTTGACAGCCTTTGATACTGAGTTATAATTCAACGGCTGAATTTTGAAATGGAAATTCCCGAAGAATACGTCCGAGAACTGACTTTGCTCGAGCAGATCGAGCATAATCCTGATGTAACTCAGGCATCCCTGGCTATCCAGCTGGGCGTGGCGGTGGGTACGGTTAACTGGCATATTAAACGCCTGGTTACCAAGGGATATATCAAAGTCAAACGTGCTGAGCGTAAGAAGCTGCGTTATATCATTACGCCAGAGGGCATCGCTTTGCGCGCCCGCCTGACGGTGGATTATGTAGAGCACTCGTTTGGTCTATATCGCCGAACCCGCCAGCGTGTAAAAACACATTTGACAAAGATCAAACACGCCGGACATGATAGTGTACGCCTGATCGGCGAAGGAGATGTCGCTGATATTTGTCGTCTATCTTGTTTAGAGCAGGATATTGAAATCGTGGCTGATGTAGATGCTCCTACTCTTGAAATCAAAGGATTCAAAGTATTGTTGCATATGGAAAATAACGATGAATGATGGACGCCACATCTTGATTACCGGTGGAGCGGGCTATATCGGTTCACTCCTGACCTCGGAACTGCTTCGGGCCAACTATCGTGTCACTGTCCTTGACGATCTGCTCTTCGGCGGCGAGTCAATGATGGGCTTTTTGCATCACCCCAACTTCAACTTTGTCAAAGTGGATGTGACCGAAGCACGTGCCATACGTGATAATGTACGTGGGGAATGGCCTGTACCGTATGCGGTTGTGCATTTGGCAGCGATTGTCGGTTTCCCGGCCTGTCAGGCTGTTGGGGAGCAGGTGGCTTGGCGGTATAACGTTGAGAGTACGAAAATGGTCTTCGAGCAGGCAGCAGATCTGGGCGTGGAAAGATGCGTATTCGCGTCCACGTATAGCAATTATGGCCTTTCGCCGGATGGTAAACCCGTCACCGAAGAATCCCCATTAAATCCGCAGTCTTTATATGCCGAGACCAAGATCGCAGCGGAAGAATATTTGCTGAGCCAAAAGGACGCTCCCACCGCGCCGCTCTCGTTCCGATTTGCAACGTTATATGGCATCTCGCCGCGCACACGCTTTGATTTGATTATCAATCAATTTGTCTTGGAAGCGTTTACCAAGCGCGAATTGATTATCTATCAGCGCGGATACTCGCGTTCTTTTGTGCATGTGCGTGACACAGTGCGAGGAATCATCATGGGGTTGGAGGCGCCGGAAGAGAAGATACGCGGGCAAGTGTTTAACCTCGGCACGCCAGAGGGCAATTACACAAAAGATGAAATTGTGGGTCTGGTGTTGAAACGCCTGCCAGAAACTGTGGTGGAATACAAGGACCTGACATTCGGTGGCGATATGCGAGATATTACGGTGTCGTTCAAAAAGATTCGAGAAGTATTGGGATTTGAAACTACATTGACGGTAGACGATGGTGTGCGTGAAGTGCTGCACGCATTGAAAACGGGAATAATTCGTAATCCGACCGACGAAAAATATAGAAATGCACAATTCATTGTGCAGTAGGAGAGCAGAAAATGAGTGATTTTTGGAAAAATAAACGAGTCGTTGTTACTGGCGGTGCAGGCTTTCTCGGTTCGTTCGTAATTGCAAAACTGAAAGAACGTGGTGCAACGGATATTTTTATCCCGCATATTGAAGACTATGACCTGACAGACCGTGATTCCATCAAGCGCTTGTTTGAAAATACACTCGGTGATGATTTCGAAGCCAACAATATGGTCATCATCCACCTGGCCGCCAACGTTGGTGGCATCGGTGCAAATCGCGAGCATCCGGCGGAATTTTTCTACGACAACCTGATGATGGGTGTGGAGTTGATGCACCAGGCTTATCAGCGCGGCGTGGGTAAGTTCGTGGCGATTGGCACGGTATGCGCTTATCCCAAGTTCACGCCTGTCCCATTCAAGGAAGATGACCTGTGGATCGGTTATCCTGAAGAGACCAATGCGCCTTACGGCCTGGCCAAGAAAATGATGCTGGTACAGGCGCAGGCCTATCGCCAGCAGTATGATTTCAATGCGATTTATTTGCTACCCGTGAACTTGTATGGCCCGCGTGACAATTTCAACTTGCAGACATCGCACGTCATCCCGGCATTGATCCGTAAGGCTATCGAGGCACAGGAACGCGGTGACAAGGAATTGGTCGCCTGGGGCGATGGCTCGCCAACGCGTGAATTCCTGTACGTGGAAGATGCCGCCGATGGGATTGTCACGGCTGCCGAAAAATACAACGGCGAAGAACCCGTCAACCTGGGATCGGGTTATGAAATCTCGATCAAAGATTTGACCGAGATGATCATTAATCAGACTGGATTTGAAGGCAAGCTCATCTGGGATACTGAAAAACCCAACGGCCAGCCCCGCCGCGGACTTGATGTCAGCCGCGCAAAGGAATATTTCGGCTGGCAGGCGCGAGTTCCATTTGAAGAGGGGATGCGCCGCACGATTGAGTGGTTCAAAGAAAACAAGGAGAGAATAGAGAGCAGAGAACAGTAATTCGTTTCTACTCTCTACTCATCTTATGACTGAACTCGTAAAGCATGACCCAACGACAATCTACATCAAGCCTACGACCGGTTTAGCTGCGCTAAACTTGCGCGACCTGTGGGTGTATCGTGAATTGGTGGTCTTCATGATATGGCGCACACTCAAGGTACGTTACAAGCAAACCATGCTGGGCGCAGCCTGGGCAGTGATCCAACCATTGATGACGATGATCGTTTTTAACTTTATCTTCGGTAACGTCGCCAAAGTGCCTACCGATAATATTCCCTACCCCATCTTTTCATATACTGCCCTACTGCCCTGGGGCTTATTCACAAATGCGCTTAACCAGGCCAGCCGTTCGCTAACCGCCAATCAGAACATGGTCACCAAGATTTATTTTCCGCGCCTGGTGCTGCCAATTTCTTCCGTGCTGGCCGGGCTGGTTGACTTCGCGATTGCCTTTGTCATCCTAATTGGCTTGATGTTCTACTATCAGGTTACCCCGGCTTGGAACGTGCTGTGGACCTTGCCGTTCTTCCTGCTACTCTCGATCATCGTGGCGCTGGGTGTTTCCCTGTGGCTATCAGCCATCAACGTCCAGTATCGTGATGTCAACTATGCGCTGCCGTTCCTGACCCAATTCTGGCTCTTCATAACACCGGTTGCTTACTCAGCAAGTGTTATCTCGGATAAATGGCAACTGGTCTACTCGCTCAACCCGATGGCGGGCGTGGTTAACGGCTTTCGCTGGGCGCTGCTCGGATCAGGCAGCGGACCAGATCTGGCACTCTGGATCTCAGTCATCATTTCTCTGGTCATCCTTGTCAGCGGACTGATTTACTTCCGCAACATGGAACGTACCTTTGCGGATATGATCTAATGACAACCGCCATCAGAGTCGAAAATCTCGGCAAACGCTACAAGATCGGGACAGCCCCGACCAAGTTTCAATACAAGATGCTGCGCGATGTCATCGTGGATACCGCAACGGCTCCCGTCCGCTGGGCGCGTGCACTTGCGAACAAACAGCCCCTGCTGGATGACCAGCCCAATTACATTTGGGCGCTAAAAGATGTCTCATTCGATTTAGAAGAAGGCAAAGTGCTCGGGATTGTGGGACGCAATGGGGCTGGCAAATCCACCCTGCTCAAAGTTCTCTCGCGCGTCACTGAACCGACCGTTGGAACTGTCACCGTGCGCGGACGCGTTGGCTCATTGCTGGAAGTTGGTACCGGCTTCCACCCCGAACTGACGGGCCGCGAAAACATCTACATGAATGGCGCGATTCTCGGCATGAAACGCGCCGAAATTGATAGCAAATTCGATGAGATCGTCGCTTTCTCCGAAGTCGAGCAGTTCATCGACACGCCTGTCAAACGCTACTCGTCCGGCATGTACTTGCGATTGGCCTTCGCCGTTGCCGCCCATCTCGAACCCGAGATCCTTGTTGTGGACGAAGTCCTCGCCGTGGGCGATGCTGAATTCCAGAAGAAATGCATCGGTAAAATGGGCGATGTCGCCCAGCAGGGACGCACCGTTCTCTTCGTAAGCCACAACATGTCTGCCATCCTGCGTCTGACCGAAGAAGCCATCGTGCTGGACAAAGGCCAGCTCATCATGCGTGGACCCACCCAGCAGGCTGTAGACTTTTACCTTTCGTCAGGGCAAGCGCAGGCAGGCGAGCGCATCTGGGATTCGGACGAAGCCCCGGTCAATGCTGCCCCCTTCCGCCCAATTGCTATGCGTTTGAAAGACAATAAGGGCAAGGTTATCGATACCGTTCGCTCTATCGAACCGGTCACGGTTGAGATGGAATATCGCCTCGAAGCGCCTCTCACTGGCTTACGTGTTGGCTTTTACCTTAGCACCATGCGTGGTGAATACATCATCACATCCTTCGACACAGACGATGTGACCAAATACGAAAAGTTCGGTGCGCGCGACAGCGGTCACTACATCAGTCGCTGCACCTTGCCCGCCGACCTGTTCAACGAAGGCCGCTACTCGTTAGGCGTCAATGCCAGTTCCTTTGGGGTGCGTCGCTATTTCCAGGATGAGCAGGCCTTGGCCTTCAACGTGGACATCTCTGGCGCGCCCGGCACGCAATGGGCCGAACCCCGTCAGGGGCCGATCCGCCCACGCTTGGATTGGAGCATTGAGAAAGTCGAGTAAGTTGTAGGTCATGCTTGCGAAGTCCCTGAAAGGGGTAGCATGACAATTCCTTGAAAATGTCGGGTTATAAACTCGACCTACGGTCACATGCTAAAAGAATTTATTGGCAAAATCCCCTACACTGCCGACCTCTACGATTCTATTCGTAAAGACCGTCCGCGCACGCGTTACAACCTTGAGCAACTTCAGGCCACCCTGCCTTCCGCTGTCGCGCAAGCGCGCCCCTACGTCGAAAAAGCGCCAAAGGGAAAAAGGCTCCTGCTCTTCGCTACCCTGCACTACTGGGTCGAGCAGGCTGCCATCATTGGTCTGGCTCTTCGCGCGATGGGGCACGATGTCACCGTGGCCTATCTGCCTTATGGCGATTGGCGCAAGGATGTCAATTCATTCGATCTTCGCCGTCAGGACTTATATTCAAAGCGCGTTCTCAAACCATTAACGGGACTGGTCAACACCGCATCTCTCCTCGAAGTCAAGCCTGCTCCTGTTTTACCGGAGAATCTTGTTGAAGACATTCACCTCGTCTCCACCTACGACGCGCAGTACACCCTGCAAGTCGAAGATGTGGACGAGAACTCCGAACTCTTCCGCCTGCGACTGGGTCGCAACGACTACGCCGCCCGTGTCGCGCTGGCTTATATGCAAAATGAACAACCCGACGTGGTACTCATCCCCAATGGGACCATTACCGAACTGGGCGCGGTCTACCGCGTGGCACGGCATCTTGGTATTTGCACTGTGACGTACGAATTCAATGACCAGCGCGAACAGGTCTGGATCGCGCAGGATGACGAAGTCATGCGCCAGCGCACCGACGATCTTTGGGCTGCGCGTGGCAACCGCAAACTGACCGAAGAACAGCGGAAGTTGATCGAAGAACTCGAATCGGCGCGTATGGGCGCCAAGGCTTTTGGCAAATCCGTCCGCAAGTGGCAGGATGTGGAAACGGTTGGAGGAGAGCAGTTGCGCAAAGATCTGGGATTGGATGACCGCCCAATCTTCTTGTTGGCAACCAATGTCCTCGGTGACAGCCTGACGCTGGGACGCAATACCTTTGCAAAGAGCATGGCAGCCTGGATCGCGGAAACGGTCCGGTTTTTGGCTGGCAAGCCTGAGGTCCAGTTGGTGATGCGCGTGCATCCCGGCGAACGTCTGACGCATGGCCGCTCGATGGTGGATGTCGTCAACGAAGAACTGCCGTCCATCCCCGAACATATCCATGTCATCGGCCCGATGGAAAAGGTCAACACCTATGACCTGATGGACATTGCATCGCTGGGATTGGTGTACACCACCACAACCGGCATGGAAATGAGCATGAATGGCATCCCGGTGATCGCTTGCGGCGAGACGCATTACGCCAAACGTGGCTTCACGCTCGATCCGCAGGATTGGGGCGAGTATTACGATATGTTGGAAAACGCTATCAATAAGCCCAGGCGATTGAGCCAGAAGCAAATAGAGACAGCCTGGGAATACGCCTATCGATTTTTCTTCGAATACCCCCTGCCGTTCCCCTGGCGCCTGATGCACTTCTGGAAAGACCTGGACATCTGGCCGCTGGGTCGCGTGCTCTCGGATGAGGGGCAGGCTGAATACAAAAAGACGTTTGATTACCTGGCCGGTGAGCCGATAAAATGGTAAATAAATCGTAGGGGCACGAAATTTCGTGCCCCTACGAAAAGGAAATATGACCAATACAAAACAACAAGTACGCGAATTTTATGACGAGATCGGCTGGTCGCAAGCTGGTGACGGGTTGTACCAGAACGCCCGCTACGAAGACCTGCGGCCTGTTTCGCGTGACTACATTCATAAATGTCATTTGCGTGTCAATCGACATCTGGCCCCCTCTGGCGATTTCCTGCTGGATGCGGGTTCTGGCCCCGTGCAGTGGCCTGACTACTTGACTTACTCTGAGAATTACCGTTATCGTGTCTGTGCGGATATATCCATTACAGCCCTGCGCGAAGCTCGCGAGCGGCTCGGCAAAAAAGGCCTGTACGTGGTAGCCGACATCGCGGACCTGCCCTTCAAAGCGGACGCGTTCGATGGCGAAGTTTCGATGCACGCCATCCACCATCTACCCTTAAGCGAGCACAAGGGCGCGTATTTGGATTTGTATCGCGTGCTCAAACCGGAGCAAAGTGCCGTAATTGTAAACGGTTGGCATGAGCCATTGCTGATGCGCATGGTCGAACCCTTCATCCAACTGGGACGTCTGCTCTCTGGTCGCGGACTGAAGCGTAAAAAGGATTGGACTGAAGAAGATGATCAGGCGGGCACGTTTGTTGAAAAGCTCACCCCCGGCTGGTTGAAACAGGAACTCAAAGACGCAGTCGATTACAGAATCTATCCCTGGCGCAGCCTGAGCCCGCGTTTTATGCGCTGGTTCGTGCGTCCACAGTTGGGAGGCAAAGCTTTCCTGCGGCTGATCTTCTGGATGGAAGAACACTTCCCGCGCTTCTTTGGCAGGCACGGACAGTATCCGATGATTGTGATCAGTAAACTAGAGAGTTCAGACTAATCTCTACTCTCCACTCTCTATTCTCTTATGTCTAAATTTACCGACCAGGAATATCTCAAAAACGACCAGTACCGTGACGAATCCAACCTGGACGCGCGCGTGGAACTGCATCGTCGATTCAGCACCAATTCTTACGGATGGTTTCCCTGGATTTTTGACAGTTTGGAATCCCTGCCTTCTACAGCGCGTGTACTTGAATTGGGATGCGGGCCCGGTTACATGTGGAAAGAGTGCATAAATCGTATCCCTGACGGCTGGAGCATCACTCTGAGCGACCTCTCCGAAGGAATGTTAGATGCCGCCTGGCGCAACCTGGTTGTGACCGGCCGCGCCTTCAAATATGAGCAGATGGATGCGCAATCCATCCCTTACCCGGATGAGACTTTCGACATCGTGATAGCCAACTTCATGCTCCATCATGTACCGGATCGTCCAAGGGCATTACAAGAGATCCACCGCGTGTTGAAGCCGGGGGGGTATTTTATGGCAGCAACTGCTGGCCAGGGACACCTAGATGAACTGAATCGCTGGCTTAAAAAAGCAAACTCGATCACCGATTTTACTCCGTTCAATAGCCCATTCACACTTGAAAATGGTTTAGAACAGCTTAAGTTGGTCTTTTTGAATACAGAGATAAAACGCTATGACGATAGATTGTGTGTGACAGAGATTGAACCGCTGATGGCTTATATTTTCTCTACTATTAAATCGAGAGAGATTTCAAAATCCGCGCTGGCGGAAATTCGCCAGGAATTAGAAGATATACTTTCTGACAAAGGCGAAATCTTTATCACGAAAGACGCCGGCCTGTTTTTGGCTGTCAAATAGGAGCACTTATGAACTGGAATGACAAAATTGTTCTCGTTACCGGTGGCACCGGCTCGTTCGGCAAGAAATTCACAAAAATCTTACTGGCGGAGAAGAACCCCAAGAAAGTCATCATCTTCAGCCGCGACGAACTCAAGCAGCATGAAATGCGCGTGGCAGGCTATGACGATCCGCGCCTGCGCTACTTCATCGGCGATGTGCGCGACCGCGACCGCCTGGTACGCGGCATGCACGGCGTGGACATCGTTGTTCATGCCGCCGCGCTCAAGCAGGTCCCGGCTTGCGAGTATAACCCGATGGAAGCTATCAAGACCAATATCAACGGCACCTCCAACGTGATCGAAGCTGCCCTGGATACGGGCGTAAGCAAAGTGCTGGTGCTCAGCACCGACAAAGCTGTCAGCCCGGCCAACTTGTATGGCGGCACAAAACTGGTGGCAGAGAAATTAGCCGTGCAATCCAATGCTTACGCGGCTGGCACCTCTACACGCTACTCCTGTGTCCGTTATGGGAACGTAGTCGGAAGCCGCGGCTCGGTTGTGCCGCTCTTTCTCAAGCAGCGTGCCAACGGAAAAATTACAATCACTGATGACCGTATGACCCGCTTCTGGCTCTCGCTCGAACAGGGTGTCCATTTCGTCATCAACTGTATCGAGCAGATGGAAGGCGGTGAAGTCTTCGTTCCCAAAATCCCCAGCACCACAGTGATTGATCTCGCCCGTGCCATCGCGCCCGAAGCCGAGATTGAGATCATCGGCATTCGTCCCGGCGAAAAACTGCACGAAGACCTGCTCTCTGCTGATGAAGCCCGCCATACTGTCGAACTCGAAAACATGTATGTTGTCCAGCCTGCTGAAGCCTTTTGGTTCGGCTACTCCTGGAAAAACAAAGGCAAATCTCTGCCTGACGGTTTCACCTACACCAGCGAAAATAATACCGAATGGCTGGATGTGGAAGGCATCAAAAAGTACATCGCGCCTTTCGAAGAAGCCTTCGCTAACGGAACTCTGGAAGGTTAACCCTCAACCCGGCCCTCTCCCTGAAAGGGAGAGGGGAAATTCTTATGAAAATTCTCGTCACTGGCGCATCTGGTCTTCTTGGTCTCAATCTCAGTTTAGGGATGATCGAGACTCACACCATCGTAGGTGTAGACCGTAGTAAACTGGCCGGTACGCCCTTCGAACTGGTTCAAGCGGACCTTCTCCAAGCCGGGGCCTGCTCCCGTTTAATTGACCAAACCCGCCCTGATGCCATCATCCACACCGCCGCCAATGCGGACATAGATGCCTGCGAATCCGACCCGGACGGCGCACACCACCTCAATGCCGAATTGCCGGGTCACTTAGCTGAGTTGTGCGCAAAACATACTATCCAACTAATTCACATCTCCACCGACGCGGTCTTCAATGGGGCAAAAGACGTCATCTACACTGAAGACGATACGCCCAACCCGCTCTCAATTTACGCCCAGACAAAACTGAATGGTGAGGCAGCAGTTTTATCGGTCAATCCTGATGCGGTTGTGGCGAGAGTCAATTTCTTTGGTTGGAGTCTGTCCGGTTCCCGTTCCCTGTCCGAATTTTTCTTCAACCACCTATCAACAGGAAAACAGGTAAACGGATTTACCGATGTTTACTTCTGCACCATGTTTGTTGGAGATTTGGCAGATACTCTGGTCAGGATATTAGAGAAAGGCCTTTCGGGACTGTACCATGTGGTCGGGTCCGAAGCGCTCGCGAAGTATGAATTTGGGGTGCGCATTGCCCGTCAGTTTGGATATGATCCGGAGTTGGTTATCCCCATATCCGTTACAGAATCCGGGTTAAAAGCCAAACGTTCTCGCAACCTGCGCTTATCCATCCACAAGCTGTCCACAGATTTGGGGCTGGAAATCCCCGGTGTTTCCACTGGAATCGAGAAGTTTTATACACAGCATCAACAGGGTTATCCACAGAAAATGCGGAGTTATCAACAATTGTAGGGGCGGGGTTGTCCCGTCCTGGTGTTGGGCGCGAGGACTGCGCCCCTATGAAAACGGAGGAACCTATGGAAATAAAAATCGGCAACCGAACGATCGGTGCTAACCACCCGACCTATTTCATCGCGGACATAGCTGCCAACCACGATGGCGATCTAGATCGCGCTAAAATGCTCATCCGCCTGGCGAAGGAAGCTGGCGCGGATGCGGCCAAGTTCCAGAACTTTAGCGCGCCCAAAATTGTCTCGGATTATGGCTTCAAATCCATGGATGGTGGACAGGTTTCGCATCAGGCAACCTGGAAGAAGTCCGTGTTCGAGGTATATCAGGGCGCATCCATCCCGTTTGAATGGAGTTTGACTCTGGGCGAGGAATGCTACGAAGTCGGGATTGACTATTTCTCTTCCCCGTACGATTTTGAATCAATCGATTTTCTTGATCAGTACGTAGAGATGTATAAAGCTGGCTCCGGCGAAATCGACTGGATCGAAGCCCTGGAGCGTATGGCGAGCAAAGGTAAACCGTTTTTTGTTGCTACGGGCGCCTCGAATATTGGCGAGGTGCAGAAGGCTGTACACGCCATTTTGAAAATCAACAAACAACTGGTGTTGATGCAGTGCAATACTAATTACACAGCCAGCCCGGACAATTACGATCATCTGCACTTGAACGTTCTAAAAACCTACGCAACCATGTTCCCGGATGTGATTCTTGGGCTCTCAGATCATACCCATGCAGTTGCCCCGGTTGTGGGAGCAGTTGCTCTGGGTGCGCGTGTGATCGAACGTCACTTCACAGATAGCAATGACCGCGAAGGCCCGGATCACAAATTTGCGATGGATCCAGATAAATGGTCAAACATGGTTGAAGAGACTCGATTACTTGAACGTGCCCTAGGCTCATCTGATAAATTTATTGTAGAAAATGAACAGGATACGCAAGTGGTGCAGCGTCGTTGTCTGCGGGCGGCACGCGATATCAAGGCTGGTGAAACCTTCACCCGTGACATGATCGACGTGCTGCGTCCCGCTACGCCCGGTGCGATTAAACCGGACCAAATCCCGGATGTGATTGGTACCAAGGCTCTAGCCGATATGCCGCTTGGCAAGGAATTGCGCTGGACGGATTTAGGAAAATAGAATTGTAGGGACGAAGCATACCACTTTGTGGCACTTTGCCTTGCCCCTACAAGTAATCATGAAAATTCTGTATTTCTCCAACGACTACTGCACCCACGACTACCGCTATCTTTCAACGATTAGAGATGGCGGTCATGAAGTTTTCCACGTTCGGTTGGAAGGTAATCTTCGGCAAACGGAGGATCGCCCTGTGCCTGAGGGCGTAGAGATTGTCCAGTGGGCAGGTGGAAAAGACAAATTTCGTTGGTTGGATTTGCCAACATACGTGCCGAGTTTGCGAGGTGTTATCAAACGCATCCAGCCCGACTTGATCCATGCTGGCCCCATCCAAACCTGTGCCCTCATCGCAGTGCTGACCGGTTTCCGCCCAATTCTGACTATGTCCTGGGGTTTCGACCTGATGCAGGATGTACATCGCAACCGCTGGTGGGAGTGGGTGACAGGCTATGTACTCAAGCGCAGCACCTATTTCACCAGTGATGCCATGGTTACCCGCGATAAAGCCGTTGCGTATGGCATGAACCCCAACCGCACCGTCGTCTTTCCCTGGGGTGTTGATTTACAGCACTTCATCCCAAAAAACTGGAAAACGGGACAAACGGATCAACAGGAAAACGCGTTTTCGCTCTTCTGCAATCGCTCCTGGGAACCACGTTACGGGGTGGATGTTCTGGCGCGGGCATTTGTCCGGGTAGCAGGGAGCAGGCCTGAACTGAATCTGACACTGTTGGGAGGCGGCTCGCAAGGGGCACGCATCCGTCAAATACTGCATAGTGGCGGCGTGCTCGACCATGTCATATTCGGCGGACAAATCTCGCAAAATGAGCTGCCGCGCTGGTATCATTGGGCTGACGTATATATCAGCCCGTCACATGTGGATGGTTCGTCAGTCTCGCTGATGGAAGCGCTGGCTTGCGGGCTGCCCTGCCTGGTCTCGGACATCCCGGCCAATAAGGAATGGGTGACCGAGGGCGAGAACGGCTGGCTGTTTCCCGATGGAGACGTTGATGCATTGGCGGAGAAGATCTTGCAAGCCATGGACCAGCGCAAGTCTTTATCGAAAATTGGCAATGTGGCGCGTACTGTGGCAGAAGAGCGTGCTGATTGGAAGAAGAATTCTGCTAAACTAATGCAAGCCTATGAACAGGCCTTGCAGTTGAAATAAGTTCAGGAGGTTCCTATGATATTCGCATTGATCTTGGCTCTTGCTTTTGCTATCGTAGCAGTGATTTTTGCCTTGCAAAATTCGATGATGGTAACGGTCTCATTGTTTGGTTACCCGTTCGAGGGATCGTTGGCGCTGGTCATTTTGGTAGCAGTGGCCGTTGGTATTTTTATTGGTGTGCTGGTCATGACACCTGGTCGCATCAGGAGCAGCCTGTCGAATGCACGCAACCGCAAGATGATCGGCTCGCTCGAGGCCAAACTGACAGAAACTGGTAAGCCTGCCTCGCCCCCTCCACCTGAACCACCCGAGACCACCGGTCAATAGATTTTCATGTCACACCGTGTGATTGGGATCATCCAGGGGAGGATGAGTTCTTCGCGCCTGCCGGGAAAGATACTGGCAGACATCGCGGGGCAGCCCATGCTTTCGCGCGTCTATATTCGGACCTCGCGGGCTGCTACCGTTACCGAGACCGTGTTCGCCACTACAACGGATTCCAGCGATGACCCCGTGGCCGAATATTGTGATTTCGGTGGTATCCCCTTCACGCGCGGCAGCCTGCACGATGTGCTCGACCGTTACTACCAGACCGCAAGAGAATTCAAAGCAGACGTAGTGGTGCGGATTACAGCCGATTGTCCGGTTATCGATCCGTCCTTGATCGATGATTGTGCCAATACTCTGTTGGAAGATGAATATGATTTTGTCTGCAATCGTTTGCCGCCACCGTTTAGCAGAACCTATCCGATTGGCTTAGATACCGAAGTTTGTACCTTTGCTGCCCTGGAAACCGCATGGAAGGATGCCAAAGAGACCTTCCATCGTGAGCATGTCATGCCTTATCTCTATGAAGGAGTGGAGCTTTCAGCGGTCAGCCGTCAGCTTTCGGAGGGCATTTCCCCGCGCGGATTCAAAATTGCTCAACTTCATCACACCACCGATTTTGGAGATTATCGCTGGACGGTGGACACCCCCGAAGATTTGGAATTCATGCAGCAACTTTATGCTCGCTTTGATGAACGCGATGACTTCACCTGGAAAGATGTGCTTCAAGTTGTTCATGATGACCCGGAACTAGCCGCTATCAATTCCACAGTGCGGCACAAAACGCTCTACGACGAATAGAATGGCACTTGTCACTCTCTTTTCTGCCCCAAAACCTTTCACTGATCCGCACATTGCCATCATCCAGCGCAATGCGATCAAGTCGTGGACTCTGTTGCCGGATGTGAATGTTATCCTGTTGGGCGAAGAGAATGGTCTGGCAGAAGCTGCTCAAGAATTGGGCGCGAAGCATATTTCCAATGTTGCCCGCAGTGAAAGCGGTACGCCGCTGATCTCGTCTATGTTTCAACATGCGCGTGAAAATAGTGACAGTGAACTACTTTGCATCATCAACGCGGATATGGTCCTGATGCCCGACTTAATCGAAGCAACAAAGCAGGCGATGGAATTGAAAGAACAATTTGTTTTGCTCAGCCAACGCTGGGACCTGGACGTGACCGAGCCAATCGAATTTTCCGAAGGCTGGGAAAATCGTCAATCGTCGATCGTCAATCGTCAAGGGGCACTCCATCGTCCTGCCGGAAGCGATTTCTTCCTCTTCCCCAAATCCTGCTACACGGATGTTCCCGATTTCGCTATCGGTCGAGCGGGCTGGGACAACTGGATGATCTACCATGCCCGCCAGCAAAAGTGGCCGGTCATTGACTGTACGCCCTCGGTCATGATCGTGCACCAGAACCATGATTACGGCCATTTGCCGGCCGGCAAGTCGCATTACACCCACCCAGAAACGGATGAGAATATCCGTCTCGCGGGTGGCCCCGCTGTGGTGCGCTACACTATCCTGGATGCCACCCATCGTCTGAAGGATGGAAAGCTAATCCCCCCGGCGTTTACCAACCTGCGCTTCTGGCGCAAAGTGGAATTATTCTTGCGTAAGGTATTTGCTTTTCTGCCCGAAACTGCTATTGAAAATATAGCCCGTCCTAAGCGGTGGAAGAAGCGAATGCAAAAAATCTTTGGGAATCGGAAATCGTGAATCGGGGAATACCTTCCTAAAGCACCTAAATCCGATTCCCAAATAACGAGTATCGAATATGAGAAAAGGCCAAAACCCTGCCAAATTTGTTAAAGATGTAGCCAAACCCGAGCGTATCACTGCCGCGATGCTGACCTATATCCCGTTCCTGAGCGGATTCTACGAGGAGACCCTGGATGTGCTCAAAGTCAGCCTGGAATCGATGAGAAAAGATGCCGGTCTGCCTTTCGACCTGCTGGTCTTCGACAACGGCTCCTGTCCCGAAGCGCGGGATTATTTGATTCAAGAGAAGGAAGCAGGCCGCATTCAATACCTGATCCTGTCCGAGAAGAATGTTGGTAAGGGTGGTGCCTGGAATGTCATCCTGGCGGGCGCGCCGGGCGAGATCATCGCATACGC
>Ga0209536_100003838_pt1 | contig 23911 bp, 20 predicted proteins | sample DeeMarSeWOR28_12_FD_187461 | JGI IMG/M metagenome (GOLD analysis project Ga0209536, IMG submission 187461) | Marine sediment microbial communities from White Oak River estuary, North Carolina - WOR-2-8_12 (SPAdes) (version 2) | ecosystem: Environmental > Aquatic > Marine > Intertidal zone >...
TCTGGAGCATCTTCAGCACAAGAATCTGAGTTATATGGATATGTCCCTCCAAAAAAGAAGAAAGACGAGGATGAAGAAGAACCACATCTTATGAAACCTTCTGATTTATTCAAAAAGTAATATTATTGATTAAACATATCCATAAATGGCTTTAGGCGATTTTTTACTTCTTCTACATTATCCCCAATTTTTCGAAATGTAATTCCAACAGCAGGAATACTAAGATAGTCCTTTATCTCTTCTTTAAGGTTGTCATAAATATTGGATATAGCAGGACATCCAAAAGCTTGATTAAAAATTAACCCATCTATTTGCATTTCTTTAGCAATTTTGAAGTAGGAGTTCTTTAAATTGTCAATATTGGGAAAGAAGGTGATGGGATGCGGAATACCCTCTCTGATTAAGGATAAATAAAAATTGTTCTTCAGAATCATAAAATGCTGTGGGTAGGTTCATAGTGCTGCCTTTTTAGTTTATGCTGTTGCGAAGTGTTTTAACTGCCAAACTGGCGATGTCGTGCGGTTCCAATCCGCAACTCGCTAACGCGGATTTTTGCGAACCGTATTCACTGATATAACTGTCTGGTAAACCCAAACGTTTAATAACAGGGAGATAGCCGTTCATATTGTCAACCAGCGCCTCGGTCACAGCGCTGCCCATTCCACCCATTGTAGTATGTTCTTCCAATGTGATAACCACATCAGCTTTTTTCGCCTGAGCGACCAAGGTTTTTACGTCCATGGGTTTGACGGTGTGCAAATTTATAACACCGCAGCTGATGCGCTCATCAGCCAATAAATCTGCAGCCAACAGGGCCCGCTGCACCATAATCCCGTTAGCAATAAACAATACAGAACCGGGTTCGCGCAATACAACGGCTTTACCGATTCTATATTCAAGTAAATCACTCGATACGATAGGGTCTTTACCTTTGGCCAAGCGTATATAGATGGGGCCTGACCAAGCCGCAGTTTGCGGCATTAGTCGTTGCATTTCCTCCGCATCGGCGGGAACAATTACGGTCATGTTGGGAAGACTGCGCAATATAGCGATATCTTCTGTGGCCTGATGGGTGGGCCCCAGGGGCGCATACACCAGTCCACCGCCACTGCCTACTAACCGCACCGGCAGGTTATGTAAACACACATCAATAGCTATTTGTTCATAACAGCGCCGGGTTAAAAAGGTAGCGATGGTATTCACGTATGGTATAAATCCGTCCATCGCCATGCCGGCCGCCATGCCTATGATATGCTGTTCGGTGATACCTTCCATAAAATAACGTTCCGGCATGTCGCGACGAAACTCATCCAAAGTTCCTTGGCCTAAATTAGAACCGATAAATAGAACGCGCGGATCGTTTTTCGCTAACTCATAAATTCCGGATAAACAACGCTCCCTCATGGATATGTCTCCAACGCATCGTACATTTGCGCAATTTGCTCAGCAGAAAAATACGATTTGTGATGCCAGGCCGGATCGAGTTCAGCGAACGCAAATCCTTTACCTTTGACTGTGTGGCAAATCACGGTGCTGGGTTTGTTGTTTTGCAAAGGAATGGCCTCGAATGAATTTTGTAAAGCTTCCACATCGTGACCATCCACTTCCTGTACGTTAAAGCCAAAACTTTGCCATTTAAGACCTATTGGTTCTAAGTCCATAATGTGTTTGATCGGCCCACAAGACTGCAATTTGCTATAGTCAACCACCACAATAAGATTATCTAATTGATGTTTGGCAGCAGACACGGCGGCCTCCCATATGGATCCCTCATTGATTTCGTCACCGCCGGTAACCACCACTACCTTGGAGGGCCGTTTTTGAAGTTTCGCCGCCAGCGCCATACCCACACCTATGGATAAACCGTGGCCCAAAGCGCCAGTGGAAGCTTCAACACCCGGTACTTTGTGCGCTTCTGGATAGCCGCCTAACATAGCGCCTTTTGCGCAAAATTTGTTGAGTTCTTCCTGTGAAAAAAATCCTTTATCGGCTAATACCGCATACAACGCCAAGCAACCGTGCCCCTTACTTAATATGCAACGATCGCGCAATGGCCAGGTGGGATCCGATGCTTTAACATTGAGAAAACTGTCGTATAACACTCTTAGAATTTCTATAAGCGACAAACTTGGTGCGACATGACCGCGGTCGGCGCCTTGCAACGCCTTTATTACCAGTCGCCGCAAATGTTTGGAACGCTCGTCCAGTGATGGCGATTTGGCCTGTCTTTCGGATTTAAGGGCGGATTCAGTTTGCATAAGGGAATTTTCTACAAGTATCCAGTAACTGTGTTAATGTCTGTTCCGCTTTCTATCATCGGCTTTGCTTCGCAATTCTGAGTCAATTTGCCGGAATGTTGGCGCATCGCCCTCCCATCCGGTAACTCGTTTAACATAATTAAACCCTCGCCCTCTTCCGTAAACATAATGTTTTTGATCCCCCGATTTCCATTTCAGGAAACCGTCGCTCGAGGACTTTGGTATCCAATCGAATTGATAGCCTATCCAAGTCCACCGCTGAAACAGTACAACGATGCTGACAAGTCTCAACCGGTGCACATAATTGGGATAGACGTGCTTAGAGCTATGCTTGGCATCCAGCCAGTGGGCAGCATGCTGTGGGTGATAAATAAAGCTGTCACCATCAATGGCATATTTATCAGACACTTACAAAGCTCTTTTTCATCCTGTCGAAAAAGTGGCTAACAACTAAAGAGCAATAAATGTGCCCAGCCTTCTAAGGCTAGTTGAAACTGACAAACAAGTGAGAGGAACTAAGCGATGGGCTGGCGTAGCGCCAGTTTTGTTATTCGAACCGCAACGCATCCACCGGCCGCAGCTTGGCGGCTCGGTAAGCAGGATAAAATCCGGAAATTATGCCGACTAACATGGATACAAAAATAGCAATAAAAGCCATAGTCCAAGACGGATCCAAGGCATAACGGCTGATAATGGAGACGACGTACACTGCCACAATACCGAACAACAAACCGATAAAACCACCGATGGTGCTCACGTACGTGGCCTCCATGAGAAATTGAAACAAGATATCTTGATTTTGTGCACCAATGGCTTTGCGCACACCAATCTCACGGGTTCTTTCAATCACCGAAGTACTCATAATATTCATTATGCCCATGCCACCGACTAGCAAAGAAACCGATGCGATAAACAATCCTATTAACGATATGTTTCGTAAATATTTTTTTGCCTGATTGATCCAGCCGTCCATAGTCTCTATGGTATATTTGTAACGCCCACCATGAGATCGTTGCAGAAAGTCGTCTATTTGCTGTGACGCCTCGTGTGTTTTATCCATAGAAACGGCTTCGACCTGCAGAGTGTGGATGTCTTTTGATCCCAAGATCGACTGATAAACCGAATAAGGAATAAGAACCCGGCCGTTGATATCGTAATTATCGATACCCAATTGCGAGATAATCTCGCGGTTTTTATCGGCCAACACACCTATTACAGTATACTTTTTCTTGAAAAGCCGAAACGACTTGTTGATGTAACTGCTATTCTTGCCAAATAATTCTTCGGCCGCTTTTAACCCTATAATGGCTACTTCTTTGCGTTGTTGAATATCGTTTCTGGAAAAGTTTCGGCCAACCAGAATTTGGTCATTGTTAATATTTAAATATTCCAACCCGACACCTTCAACTGGCGCCTCGTAAAAATCGTTCCCCGCGTTGACATTAATACTGTATTTTTCACTATATACTACGGGTGTAACGCGCTGCACCGCAGAACAACACCCGCGTTGGATGGCTTCAAAATCATCATTATCAATACCGCTCCCCCGCCTGACAATCCTATTCTCATTATCATCCTCCCAGTCCCGATAAATCCAGATGGTTTTCAGACCATAGGTTTGAAATTCGGCAAATATATACTCTCTCGCGTTTTGTATTACGGAGCCGACCGCCATAACCGCCGCTATACCAATCGCAATGCCCAGAATACTCAACACAGTACGCAATCTATTATCCGATAGCGAATAGAACGCCTGGATAAACACATCTCTTAAAATACCTGGATGTAAGTACATAACAATTAGGCTACAGATACTTGATATCGAATATTTGCCCGTCTTTTACTTGCACAATGCGCTGGGCATATCGAGCAATTTCATCTTCGTGGGTCACCATAACAATAGTTTTACCGCCTGCGTTTAGTTGAGTAAACAATTGCATGATTTCTTTACCGGTTTGAGAGTCCAAAGCGCCGGTAGGCTCATCGGCGATTATGATATCGGGATTGTTGACAATGGCCCGAGCAATAGCCACTCGTTGCTGCTGACCGCCGGATAGTTGCGCGGCGGTGTGGTGTTCTCTGCCCCTCAAGCCAACGATGGCTAAAGCGGTCAACGCTCTTTTTCTCCTTGTGTCGGGATTGACGCCGGCGTAAATCATGGGCATTTCTACATTACGCAAAGCGCTAATGCGTGGAATCAAGTTAAATGACTGGAAAATAAATCCGATATGACGGTTACGCAGCCCGGCCAATTCGGCGCTTGTGGCCAAACTAACTGGAATGCCGGCCAGCGAATAGCGCCCCTGATCCGCGATATCCAGGCAACCGATTATGTTCATCAAAGTGGATTTACCTGAACCGGAAGGCCCCATGATGGCGACAAATTCGCCCCTGTCTACGCGCAGGGTAACATGCCGCAGGGCGTGCACACTTACCTCCCCAAGATGGTAAGTTTTACTTACATCTTGAAGATCAATCATGGGGAAAAATTAAGGGTTGTTGGAGGCAACAAACACTTTTTGACTTGGTTGAAGATCAAGTCCATTTGCCATTATCACGGTTTGGCCAACATTGACGCCTTGTAGGATTTCAACATGGGAAAAATCTTCAATACCGGTTACCACCTCTATAAATTTTACTTTGCCGTTCTCAATGACGGCTACGTAGGACTTGCCGGCCCGATTAGTAATCGCGCCGAATGGCAGCTTCAATGCGTTGGGATTCCATGCCGTGCGAATATCGGCATCCACCTGCTGACCGAAGCGAAGCGACGGCGCGTTATTACCCAAGCTGATGTAAACGCTGACAGTATTAGCGTTACCGACGTTACTGGTCGCCGCTGCCAAGCGGGTCACCGATTCGCTCCATTCAAGATTTGGAAACGCGTCGCTGGACAAAGTCACTGTTTGCCCTACGGCTATGCCGCCGCTGTCAGCCGCGTCCACTTGTACTTCCACTTCCCGTTGCTTTTCATCAATCAAGGTAAACAATGTTTCCGATGGAACGACCCATTGGCCAACTTCCACAAATCGAGCAGTGATAGTGCCGGAAAACGGTGCAACGATCCGTGGATTCTCCAAGCTCAATTTCGCGGTGCGAACTTCCTCTTCCACGATTGCTTCTCTTGCTTTGGCAGATCGTAGTTCAACTTCCGCTTCCTCGACCAGCCGTTTGGCGATAGCGCCTTTTTCAAATGCTTGCTTCAGGCGCTTTAACGAGCGCTCTGCCAACAAGACATCTTCTTTGGCACTTTCGTAACTGGCATTAGCGCGTTTAAGAAAACTCTTGGCTTCCCGGTCGTCCAAACGGGCCAATAAGTCGCCAGACTTGACTGTATCGCCTTCTTCTACATACACATGCGTTAGGCGCCCCGCAATCGCCGGGGTAAGGTTGACTCGCAGTTTACTCACCACTTTTCCTGGCACCGTGATAGATTGGAAAATTTCGCCTTGTTCCACGTTGACCACACCGACGGCTAATCCATCGTCAAAATATTCTGTGTAAGCGTTGTAAGCGAAGAAGCCGGCAACGATGAGAAAGATCGTCGTGATGATTTTTTTCGGACCGTACAATTCCAGAATGGAACCTACTGCGGACATTACCCGCGAAGGTGTATAACTGCTGCTTAAATCCGCTTCCACCAGCGGATAACGTTCCATCTCTTGCAGAATATTGGTGGCAGCATCCACTTCTGCTTGAAATTGCGATTGAAAATCTCCGCCACCCTGCTTGTTTTGCTGACCCGCCGCCGGTGGCGAAGAAGGTGCAGGCTGCTGCTCTTCCTCAATTTGCGGCGCTTCCGGCTCAACAACCGGCGCATGGCTGCCCGCTTGCGCAACACCTGCTGGCTGGGTAGTTTCGGGTTTTGCTGGCTTTGGCGCTTCAGGTTTCGCCGTAGGAACCGACTTGGCGGTTAAACCGGAGCCTGCCATACCATCCAGCGGTTCCAAGGTTAAGTGATCCGTTGGAATCTTGTTGATATCAAATTTTGGTTTGGTCTTTTTCGGGGTAGTTGATAATCCCGGAGTTGCGGTTTTAGCGCTTAGCTGCTTTTTCGCTGCGGCTTCTGCCAGAACTTTACGTTTCTTAGCTAACTCTTTGGCTTTTAACAACTTTTGACGAGCAACCATCTGCTCTGGGCTTAGCGATTCTCCACTGGGTGCTTGACTGGCTTTTAGCGTATCCGGCTGCGAGATACTTTTGGCAACATTAATTGTGGGAGTGACCCTCGACGCCGGCTTCACCGATAAAATCGGCTGCGGCGTAAATTTTTCTTGTTCGACAGCTGGAGCGTCTTGATTATTTAACACTCGACGTTGATTGGAGACGTTGTTCGCGTTGGCGGAGTGGCCTTTGTCGGTATCAACACTGTCTTTGCCCGTTTTTTTAGCTTTGTCTGGAGAGCTTAGTACCGGGATATTGTCGATATCGTCTAAAATGGAAGATTGAGACTTGTTAAACGCTTCGGGGCCAAAAGGTACTACCGTGGCAGTAGGAATAGGTTCTGAACCGACCGGCGAAGGAAGGTCGATGGATTTTGGTTGACTGACTGGTTCAGAGGCGTCCTCGCCTGCTGAGACACCATTACCCACCAGGTTACGAATATGCGTATCTAACTCTTCGCCATTTACGGGTTTGGATAAAATCTGATTTGCGCCTGCTTCGTATACTTCTTTTAATACAGACTCGTCGGTAGATCCGGTAATAACAATAACTGGTAAAGTGCTGATTTTTTCATGGCCGCTGTTACGCAAGGCCCGGACTAAGTCGTCGCCATCCATACCTGTTGGGGAGACTTTTAAATCTGTCAATAACAAATCGTATTTGTCTTCCACCAAGGCGATTAACGCCGGTTCAGCCGAATGAAAATGCTCTACAACATAGCCATACGGCCGCAGCAGTCGCTTGACAACATATGCTGATGTGCGACTATCATCGACATAACATAGGCGAGCAGGTGGCTTTTCGGCAGACTGAGCTTGCTGTTGATTGTCTTTAGCGCCTTTCGAGCTACCTGTCATGAATGGATTAACCGTAGTCACGAGTTAACTTTTAACCACTTGTTAACAAAAGTAATAAAAAATCGTAAAGGTGGACTACAGCCCGCCCTTTTGCCCCTGTACTAAATATCAACAAAATACGTGATTAGCACTAATTAATACTTAGTTTGATAACAAAATACACGTTTTCGACCAGATTTTGCAACTTTATTATCAGATTTTTCTGAAGCAAATCTTTTTTATAATACTTGTATGCTCTTAGGTGAACAGGATTTGGTCACATTTAGGTACGTCACAAAACAAATTTAAAAATTAAATACCGCTAGTCATTAATAGCGCAAACATTTTATCATTGTTACGCAACAAATTTGAACACCTTCCTAATTAGAATTCTTAATTTCCATACACCCATAAGCCAAATTGTTTTATGCATAATAAATTTTCATCCCCAAATTCACTTTGGCCCGCATTGGGTATTTTGTTTGTTGCCGCAATTACCTTATTTTTCACGTTGTATAAGCCCGAAAAAGAAATCGGTGATTCTCAATTGCAACCGAATCCAGTTTGGGACGGTCGCTGGATACAGCTACAGCCTTTTAATATACCGCGGCGTGCACTGGCTGCTGTAACCGCCAATGATTATTTATACGTGATTGGTGGCGTCGACCAACAAGGCAATTATGTTCGTGAAGTGGAATTTACCCGTATTTTGGAGGACGGACGTTTAGCTCCCTGGAAAACCACTAGCCCCCTTGAAGTTGGACGGTTTTATCTCGCCGCTGTCACTGCCAATGGATATTTATATGCAATAGGTGGTGGCGCCGGAACACTGGGTGACGAAAATCAACCGGTTAATACGGTCGAGAAAGCGAAAATTTTGCCCGATGGTTCTCTCGGTCCATGGCAATCCACCTTGGCCTTAAAAACACCTCGTCGGGGGCTGAAAGCACTGGCCAGCCAGTCACATATTTACGCCATCGGGGGTTATAACGGTGTGTTTCTCAAGAGCACGGAACACGCTGCAATTTCGCCCAGTGGCGAACTGACTCCATGGCAAATCGATCCCCAAGAATCCAGCATGGACCGCTACATACACTCCGCCGCCCTCTACGATAGCTACTTGTATGTGTTGGGCGGGCATGTGCAAAAAGCGGTGTCCTTGGGTTACGGCGATGTGGAAATGGCAACTATTCAATCCGACGGCAGCTTATCGCCTTGGACGGTTGAACAAAGCCGGTTAGTGGTTCCGCGTTTTATTGCATCCGCGTTTGCAAAGGATCATTTTCTCTACATTCTGGGAGGACACAACGGCGCCCAAAGGCTAAATTCGGTGGAATTCGCGACTATTACCCGCAATGGCCATATTGGAAACTGGCAACTCACCACACCTTTGAATTTCGCACGTAGTGCCGCGGCGGTGGTAACTCACCATGACTTTATATACGTACTTGGAGGAATTGGTGATGTCCAAGTATTAAATTCCGTGGAAATGACTAAACAATTAATCAATGGTCATTTAGGACTCTATCGACGATAGAATTTTTTCTTGCTCAAGTGATTTTTATGATGCATTATTTCAATATTGAATATATAAAAACATAAAAAAGATTAGCAATAATTAGTTTTATTGAGATTATTAATATTTGGGAGGCTTATATGTTAGATATTTTGACTTATATGGTCGGTGGTGTCAGTGCGATCGCCGTTATCTTAATGGGAATTCTTGTCATTCAGATTTATAACGAAGATCATCCTCTGAATCAGGACCGAAAAGATCAGGACTGATTTCAGCTTTACGTTTCCACCAGTGCACTTGCGCACTGGTGGCCATATAAATCCCCTTTTAATGTTTAGTCATCAAACTGGCCGATATGCCAGCGCCACCCAGTGCACTCGTAGCAATCTTTAAAACACCGCCGTAAATTTGCACAATATCTTGGACAACTGACAACCCGATGCCGTGTCCCTTGATACCTTCATCCGCCCGTACACCACGTTGAATAACCTGCTGAGCCAGTTTCTCGGGAACGCCTGGGCCATCGTCTTCAACAACAATAACAATGCCGTCGTGAACAATGTCTTTTTTCTCTATGGGCTTTACAGTTAACTGGACTTTGCTTTGACACCATTTATACGCATTGTCGAGCAAGTTGCCGGCAACCTCCATAAAATCGCCTTTATCACCGTGGAATTCCAATCCTGGTGTTATGTCGCATCGTACTTGGACGTTTTTATCCGCATAAACTTTTTTCAAACTAGAGAGAATTTTTTCACTTACCTGTGTTACCGATATAGGTGCAATTAGCGGAGATTGGCCGGCGGTCGCTGCACGCTGTAGCTGGTATTCCGTGATTTGGTCCATGCGTTCGACTTGATCCTGTACGATCGCCGTCAATTCATTTTGGCTCAGCGGCTCTTCAACCGAACTTTGTAAAACCGCGAGAGGGGTTTTCAAACTGTGCGCCAAATCGCCCAACGTATGCCGATAGCGCTCGAGATGCTCGTTTTGGTGGTCCAATAGTGCATTGAGGTTATCAGTTAGTGCTTTTAATTCACCCGGATACCTACGAAGCAATCTATGTTGAATGCCACTTTCTATAGCGCTCAACTCAGCCGCCGCGGTCTGCAATGGAGCCAGTCCCCAACGCATTATGGTGCCCTGAACAATCAACAGTACCAAGCCAACTCCGCCCAACAATCCCCATAATTTGTTCCTAAAGCTGGATATCTTTTTCTGAAAGCTATGCAAATCTTCGGCAACGCTATAAATATAGACTTGCTGTCTGTGAGTATCGTCCCAGCCCACGCCATAACTCAGCGCCGCAAATGCTTTTCCATCAATGGTCAGCTTAGAAAAACGCATCTCATTGCGGTTAAGACCAGTGGCAAAAGACAATTTCTGATCATTCAAGGTGTGAGAATGCCACAACGACTTTCCATCGTTTAAGGCGATTTGCGCATACAAATCCGGCCCTGCGACAAAGTACAATACGTCTGCCGCGGAATCCGATATGAGAATATTATTATTGTCATCCAGGCCCGTAGTGGCAATCAAGGTATACACTTGGCCTTGAAGTCGGTCGATCAACGCTTCTTCCGCGCTGACGTAATAAGCGCGGTCCAATGTCACTCCGGCAATGCCAAAGAAACTAATCAAGACGATACTGGCGGCGATTAATACGCGGAGATTGAGCGACAACATTGGCTAAATACAGTAAATATTGGTTTGTGATTACCGTTGTACCGTCGGAGAATATTTTATGAGCCATCACTTTGCGGGGTTGACCTTGCTAGCGCAAATCGATATCCGCGGCCACGCAAGGTTTCGATGGGATTGTATTTTTCATCGGGATCTAATTTGCGGCGCAAACGTCCGATAAACACTTCAATGACATTGCTATCGCGATCATAATCTTGATCGTAAATGTGTTCGGTCAATTCTATTTTAGAAATGACCTCGCCCGCATGCAACATCAAGTATTCGAGAATTTTGTATTCATAAGCGGTGAGTTCCAACAACTTAGAATCCACTGTAACTTGTTGGGTATTGGTATTTAAAACCACCGGCCCACATTGTATTTCCGCTTGCGACCAACCCGCCGATCGTCTCAATAGGGCTTTCAATCTAGCCAACAATTCTTCAACATGAAACGGTTTTACTAGATAATCATCGCCACCGGCTTCAAGGCCTTCCACTTTGTCTTGCCAGCGGCTCCGGGCAGTTAGTATCAATATAGGGAAATCTTTATTGGCGGCTCGCAGCTTCTTGATTAAATCGATACCCGACAGATTGGGCAAACCTAAATCGATAACGGCCATATCAACAGCGTACTCCATACCTAAATAAAGCCCTTCTTCTCCGTCGGCCGCGCTGCTAACCGCATAACCTTCTTCTTCCAGCCGGCCGACCAGTTGCAGGAGCAACGGTTTTTCATCTTCAACAATCAGTACGCGCATGCTTGCTTCAAATTTGGTTACGATTTTACTTTAACGTAGTATTTTTATATCACATATTGCATTGCTAAGAGTTAGCAAAATCCCAAAAAAACACGCCGTAATTCCAGGAAGAATTACGGCGTGTCTGTTTTAATGCGATTATAGTGGTTTGTAATCGCTATGCAAACCTAGCAAACGCTGAAGGGTTTTTTACAAGCCTAGTACAAAATCTACCAGCTTTTCGATATCTGCATCGGCTACACGTGGAGAATAAGGAGGCATTGGTGTTTCACCCCAATTACCTTTACCACCTTTTTTAACTTTTTCAACTAACGTGGCTTTTGCACCCGCGTCGCCTTTGTATTTGGCCGCGACGTCTTTCCATGCTGGACCCACTACTTTTTTATCAACGCTGTGACAAGCCAGACATCCGCTTTTTTTAGCCAAGTCTAAATCGGCTGCGGCTACACCTGAAAACAACATCGCTGCAACACCAGCGCCTATTAACAATGATCTCATTTACTACCTCCGAAGGATGATTAGAACCAATCGGAACGATAGCAACAACCAGCTGAATAAAACCTGAACAAAAGACTAATTAATTTGCCTCATTCAAGGTACAGCAACTCATATAAATAACCTATTTAACAGATAGTTAGACTATATTTTTAGAATGTGACTCAGCAGAGTGTTCAACCGGTTTGTCGGATTCATTGGCGTCGCGTTTGTCTTTGAATCGTTTTACATCCGGCTTGCCGGCCATGGCGACAACGCCTTCGTGGATGGCTCCTTCGGCGATGGCTAGCACGGCACTGGTAATTTTACCCTTGATACGGGCGGTGGAAATAATTTCCATCTTATCTTTTGCAGTCACATCGCCGTCGACTGTGCCAGCAATAAGAACACATGCTGCGGAAATATTACCCATCCAATGACCGGTTTCCGCAATCACCATGGTGCCTTCAATTTCGCAATCACCTTCGACTTTTCCTTGGATGATAAAATTGCCCGCGCCGCCTATGGTGCCTTGAAAATACGAGTCTTTGCCAATGACTGTTGAGAATCCTTCCACTTTGTCTAATGTTCTTCGACCTTTTGAACGACCCAGATTCACGGTGATATCCTTTGCTATTCGTCGTAGCGCTGGAATACCAGGCTACAGTTAGTCCCTCCAAATCCGAAGCTGTTCGACATGACGGTGGTTAAGCCCGCGTTATCCACTCTGGATCGCGCAATGGGCATATTTTCCGCGGCTGGATCAAGATCCGATATATGCGCTGATTCGCAAACGAAGTCGTTTTCTAACATTAATAACGAATAAATGGCTTCGTTTACACCTGCCGCACCCAATGCGTGGCCAGTCAATGACTTTGTCGAGCTAATGGTCGGCACGTTGTCGCCGAACACTTTGGAAATGGCCTCAAGTTCTCTCACGTCACCAATAGGGGTACTGGTGCCGTGCGCATTGATATAATCGACAGGTTTTTGCAAATATTTAGTGGCTTGCTGCATACATCGCACCGCCCCCTCGCCCGAGGGTTGCACCATGTCAAAACCATCGGAGGTCGCCCCGTAACCCACTAATTCGGCATAAATTTTTGCGCCTCTGGCCAGTGCATGCTGCAACTCTTCCAGGACTAAAATGCCACCACCACCGGAAATGACAAATCCGTCACGGCTGACATCGAATGCCCGGGAAGCCGTTGAGGGGGAATCGTTGTATTTTGAAGACAAAGCCCCCATGGCATCGAATAACATGCTCATAGACCAATGGAGTTCTTCACCGCCGCCCGCAAATACGATGTCTTGTTTGCCCATTTGAATCAGCTCGCCTCCATGGCCGATGCAATGCGCACTGGTTGCGCAGGCGGAACTGATGGAATAGCTCATACCTTTAATTTTAAAAGCAGTAGCCAGGCACGCCGATGTGGTGCTCGACATGGTTCGTGGAACCATAAATGCGCCCACTTTTCGAATACCTTTTTGCCGTAACAGATCCGCTGCCAGAACCACATTTTCGGTTGAAGCGCCGCCGGAACCGGTTACCAAGCCGGTGGCTTCATTAGAAACCAACGTCTCATCCAGTGCAGCGTCTTCGATCGCTTCGCGCATCGCAATGTAGTTATAGGCGGCCGCGTCGCCCATAAAGCGCAGCAACTTACGATCGATCAACGCCTTGGTGTCAATATCTAAGCTGCCGCTGACTTGGCTGCGGAAACCCAATTCAGCGTACTCTTCATTAAACCGAATTCCCGATGCGGTGTTTTTTAGCGCATCAAGAACCGCTTGTTTATCGTTTCCGATGCTGGAAACGATGCCTAGTCCGGTTACCACTACTCTTCGTAAATTCATAATCAAAACGCTTCAGTTGATGTAAACAATCCAACACGCAAATCCGATGCCTGATAAATTGGTTCACCGTCAACCTCCATAACGGCGTCTGCTATGCCCATGACCAGTTTACGCATGATCACGCGCTTCATATCGATACGATAAGTGACCAATCGGTGTTGTGGCGTGACTTGGCCGGTAAATTTTATCTCGCCCGCCCCTAAGGCCCGGCCCCGGCCTTCACCGCCAATCCAGCCCAGATAAAATCCCACTAATTGCCACATCGCATCCAAGCCCAGACATCCCGGCATGACCGGATCGCCTTGAAAATGGCATTCAAAAAACCATAGATCTGGATTTATGTCGAGTTCTGCAATAATTCCACCTTTGCCGTGTTTACCACCATCTGCGGAAATATTGACAATACGGTCCAACATTAACATGGGTGGTAACGGCAGTTGGGCATTACCTGGACCGAATAACTCTCCCCGGCCACAGGTCAATAAATCTTCATAAGAATAGCTGTTTGGTCTCGTCATTATTTGTTATGTCTTTGTTTTTTATTAAATATTTCTGTTACATTCTTTGCGGGATCTCTTGTTAAGAATCATGCAAATTAAATGCTCAGAAGTTAATGATTTGAGCGAATTTCATCCCCAGGCGCATATCTTAGCGGATTTAGGTGGGTTATTGAACGTACTGTGACGCTTTTTATTTGGGAAAACTCTCTGCATCGGTTGCATCAGTGTTTGCCTTGACCTCTTCGCCATCCCAAAACTTATCACCATCAGTGTCTACCGCGAGAGGATTTGTAAAATATACGTTAATTTCCTGATCATCAGTCAGTCCATCAAAGTCGCTGTCCACGCGCTGAGGATCTGTTTTATGTTGTTCCGATTCCAATTTGTTGGGGATACCATCACCATCTAAATCGTCACTGACTGGTTTGCTTTCCGAATCGGTGGGATCGCTATTATTTCGCGCTTCCACTCCATCCAAATAGCCGTCGCCGTCGGTATCGGTCAGTAACGGGTCGGTCAAATATTCCGATATTTCCTGTCCATCGGGTAAACCATCTGTATCCGTGTCCGCAAGTTGTGAATCGGTTCGATAAATTCTGGCCTCCTCGATATCAGTGAGTCCATCATTATCGGAATCCTCGGATCCCCATAATGCCGCGGGCACCATAATGAACCAGACCATTAGGAGCAAGGCGGAAGTTGAGCGATTAGCTAGTCTTTTTGTACAGTTAATACCTATCACTATTTTAGAAGCCTTATCAAGGTGGTTACTCCGGGGATCCGTTGGGCTAGTTTGTGGTTTTTCGTGCCACTTCCATTATATTAGGCAGTTGTTCGATTTTTACCAAGGCCTGACTCAACTGACTGATGTCATTCACTTCCAGTGAAAACACCATATTGGCTATATGGGTCTTCTTGTCGGTGTGAGTGTTCACACCGACAACGTTCAAGTGCTCATTGGATAATACTTGGGTGATGTCATTGAGTAAGCCTTGGCGGTCGAAAGCCCGTATGACAATATCCACCGGGTACACATCTTTTGAAGACTCCCCCCAGGACACCGCCACTAAACGCTCTTTTTCCGTAGAGCGCAATCGCAGCAAATTGGGGCAGTCATTTTTATGCACGGTTACACCTTTGCCGCGGGTGATGTAGCCGGTAATATCGTCATAAGGTAACGGCTTGCAGCATTGCGCCAAGCGGCTCAATAAATCACCTACCCCCATGATTTGCATACCACCCGGTGCGCCTTGTCCAGTAGTGGGTTTTCGCAAGTACGACACGGCGGACGAAGCCTTATCAGTGCGAGGAGGAAGTATTTGATCTTGCAATGCGCTGGATATTTGCACTGTCGTGATTTCCCCTCGCCCTAAAGCCGCATACAATTCTTCTACTTTACTGACATGATAGCGCTTGAGTAAAAAATCGTAGTCGGGTTGTTTAATTCCCAAGCGGTGCAATTCCCGATCGATTAGAGCATGGCCGTCTTCGACATTGCGTTCGTAGTCAAGTTGTTTAAACCAGGCTCTTACTTTGGATCGAGTTCGCGAGCTTTTTACATAGCCTAGCTGGGGATTTAACCAGTCGCGGCTCGGGCTGCTGTGTTTGGACGTTAATACCTCTATGGTTTGACCATTTTGCAGTTCGTAACCTATGGGAATTATTTTGCCGTCGGCTTTAGCGCCACAAAAGTGATTACCCACTTCGGTGTGTATGTGATAGGCAAAATCCAGCGCCGTTGATCCCTTGGGTAAATCGACCACTTTGCCCTGGGGTGTTAGCACATAAACGCGGTCGGCAAACACTTCGGATTTGAATTGATCGATAAAATCCCCTGCAGCCTCCTCGTCGTTAAACTCCAGGATTTGCCGCAACCAGGCAATTTTTTCAGTGAGTTTAACGTCTTGTTTGCCGCCTTCTTTATAGCCCCAATGCGCCGCCACCCCGTATTCACAGTGCTGATGCATGTCCAGGGTTCGGATTTGAATCTCAATCGTTTTATCCTCCGGGCCAACGACGGCGGTATGCAAAGACTGGTATTGGTTTTCCTTGGGACTGGCGATGTAGTCGTCAAATTCGCTTTTAATGGGACGCCATTTACTGTGCACAATACCCAATGCGGCGTAGCACTCCGCGACGCTATTCACCAAGATCCGTGTCGCCCTGACGTCAAATAGCTCCTGGAATCCGACGCCTTTGCGCTGCATTTTGCGCCAAATGCTATAGATGTGTTTGGGCCGGCCACTGACTTCGGCATGAATGCCGGCGTTTTCCAATTCAGTTTTTAAAATTTGGATAACATTAGCAATATATTTTTCCCGGTCGAGGCGTTTTTCGTCCAGCATCTTCGCCACTTTTTGATAGGCATCGGTTTGTAAGTAACGAAACGACAAATCCTCCAATTCCCATTTAATTTGCCAAACGCCCAACCGGCTAGCCAGTGGCGCGAATATATCCATGGTCTCCCGGGCCAATTGTTCCCGCACTGGTTCAGAGATGGATTTCACATTTCGCATAATATGCAGACGTTCCGCCAATTTGATCAATACGACCCGTAAATCCTCTGCCAACGCTAGCAACAACTTGCGCACGCTCTCCATATGCTTTTTATCTTGGGACAAATCACCTTGTTGCAGCTGGTAAGCGTCGACTATGCGCATTTTATCTATACCTTGCACCAAACCGGCAATGTTTTCGCCATAATTCTGCAATACTTCCTCTGGTGACAGCACTTCTACCACCTGCAAGCCATGGATCATCACAGCCAGCAGGGTATCCGTGTGCATTCCCAGATCGGCGAGAATTTCGGCCACCATTAAACAACGATGCAATTCCGACTCACCAAACAAGTGCTGCTGATGCTCCACCACTCCCTCCATCAGCGCATAGACACTGCGGAGTTTTTCCAGATCTTGCTCTGAACGATGTGCCCGGATTTGATTTAACCAGGAATCAAAATCGAACCCTTCCAGGGTGACATTGCGTTTTTGGCGCCGATTGACTGTGACCAATGAGAGTATCCCGAGATAACCAATATGTAAGTTTAGATATTAAGCGTTTTCAATGCCATGTCGCTTAATATGGAGGCATGATGGAGGGGACTCAATAGTGGGGAACACGGTTGGCGAATTACCAACCGTGCGGGAGTTTTTCATTAATCGTGATGCTTTTACTTTCGATGGTGATATAGCCACCTACCGATAAATCTTTGAGAATGCGGCTGACCATTTCCCGCGATGCACCCACCATGCTGGCAATGTCCCGTTGGGTGAGTTTCTGATTAATGACTTGAACACCGTTTTGGTCTTCCGCCATTTCCAATAAGGTGCGGGCCACGCGGCCATAAACGTCCATTAATGCCAAACTTTTTACGTTTTCGGTAAGATAACGCAGCCGGGCCGACAATCCCCTAATGACTTGCAAAGCGATTTGGGGATTGCTTTTCAGGCACTCATCAAAGGCGTGTTTTGACAATACCGCAAACCGGCAATCTTCCAAAGTCATCACTGAGGCGGAACGCGGGGATTCATCCAACAATGCCAATTCCCCGAAATAATCCCCTTCCTTGAGAATATTGATAATGATTTCCTTGCCTTCATCATCACTCAGATACACTTTGACTTTTCCCGACAACACCACATACATGGAATCGGAGTTGTCACCTTCAGAAATTATAACTGTGTTGCGAGGAAATGAGCGAACCGTAGCCAGATTCGAAATTTGTTTTAAATCCCCCTCAGGCAAACCTTCAAACAATGACACTTTATTTAACGCTATCTTCCCATCCATGCAATACCCCTCATTTGTATCTAATAGTTAATTATGCGGAAATGGGCTTTCATTATAGTGGATTCTTAAACCATTTATTAACAAAATTTTTACACCAACTCGTCTATACCCTCTTAATGTCTCCCATTACTGAATCTTAATACTAAAATTGAGAACTATTATTACTTTTTCGAATATCTATTTGTTATTTCTGATAAAAATAACCTGATCATGAATAGGTTACCATATTAAATTGATAATTTTGGCAAAAATTTCTGATTCTATGGGGAAACGCCATCAATAACGAACTAATCTACTCGCTTTGAATCAGACATTACAATGATATAGTCGTATCCCAGTAGTCAAATAGGGTTTCTAAAAAATCAACTAAGCAATGAATCGTTCCAATAGAATTAAAACTGTTGTTGTTCCAGCGCTTATTCTGTTACTCGCCTCGGGAATATTCGTGGGATTCGTAAAATCCAAACCCAAAATTGGTGCGTTAACCATCGATGAAAAAGTATGGGGGGTGGAGGTGATGACAGTAAATCCACAGCGTTTGGCACCCCAAATCACCTTATACGGCAAAGTTGAAACACCGCGCTATAGTCAATTGACTGCGGCCATTACCGCCGATGTAGTCAGTGTAATGGTAAAAAACGGCGATCTTGTCAGCGAGGACCAGGTATTGGTGGAACTGGATAACAGCGATAACATTTTATTGCTAAAACAGCGTGAAGCCGAGTTAGCGGAAATTAAAGCCTTGATTAACAGCGAAAACGCCCGCTACGAAACCGATAAAAACGCCTTACAACACGATAAACAATTACTGGAGCTGGCCCGTCAAGAATATGAGCGGGCGCTGTCACTGGAACGCAATAAACTCTCAACTCAAGCCAGTATTGATGCGGCAAATCAATCGGTATTAAAACAACGACTGGCATTGGAGGCCAGGGAGCTGGCGGTGGCCGATCACTCGGCGCGACTGGCACAACTCAAAGCCCGTTTAGCCAAAGCCCAAGCCCTCAGGGATTTGAGTAAACTGGACATTGAACGCAGTAAAATCACCGCACCCTACAGCGGAAAAATTACCACCGTCAAAGTGGCCCAAGGCGACAGAGCCAGAACCGGGAATACTTTAATCGAGCTTTACGATTACAAAGCCCTGGAAATCAGGGCGCAAATTCCCATTCAATATTTGAACGACGTGCAACAAACCATTACTGAGTCAACAACCCCAACCACCAAACCCGAAGCCTACACTATGTTCAACAACCGCAAAATTGTTTTGCAATTAGACCGCTTGGCGGGGGAAATCAGCCAAGGCAGTGGCGGGCAGGACTGTTTTTTTACTATTGAAGCCGAGGCGAAAAACCTGCCCCTGGGTAGAACCCTGGAGATAAAATTGTCCTTGCCTGCAGTAGATGATGCCATCGCGGTTCCCCGTTCCGCAGTGTATGGCAATGACCGGGTGTACCGCTACGAAGACGGCCGGATGGTGAGCCACACAGTGCAACGCTTGGGTGATTATCACGACGGCGGCCAAAATTTATTACTTGTTAAAGACTCTAGTCTCTCCCAGGGCCAACAAATCGTGACTACCCAATTGCCCAACGCTATTGATGGTCTAAAAGTGAAAATCCTCGACACGAGCTTATAAGCCGTACCGCACTGTATGAAACAGGGACTTATCGCAATTTTCTGCCGCCACCGGGTGGCCGCCAATTTGCTGATGATTATCATGATCATGTTAGGCAGTTGGGCGTTAAGCAAACTAAACACACAATTCTTTCCCACTTTTGAGCTGGACGTCATCACAGTCAGGGTGGTGTGGAGCGGCGCCAGCGCAGAAGACGTGGAAACGGCGATTACTTTGCCGTTGGAGCAAGAACTCAGGGGCCTGGATCATTTAAATAAAATCACCTCCACCTCGGCGACGGGCGTTTCTTCCATTACCCTGGAATACCAGGAAGACACTAACATGGATTCAGCGCTGGAAAAAGTCAACAGCGTGGTCAGCCGCACCCGCCAATTGCCCGGCGATGCTGAAGACCCAATTATTACCCGTGTTGTCCGCTACGAAGGTATTGCCAGGATCTTGTTAAGCGGGACCGGTGACTTGACGCAGATGCGCTACTTAGCACAACAAATCAAAGACGCCTTAATCGCCCGCGGTGTCTCCAAAGTAGACATCACCGGATTACCGGAAGAAGAAGTCGCCATTCAAGTTCCCACCCAAAGGCTATATGAGTTAGGTTTGACTCTGGAGGACATTGCCCAACGCATTCGCCAGCAAAGCAAAGATATTCCATCAGGATCGGTAGGTCGAAACGACATTGCCCGTCAGTTACGAGCGTTGAACCAAAAGCGTTCGGTCATCGAATTCGAAGGATTGCCTGTTATCAGTGACGACACCGGCCGGCTGCTGAGTTTAGGCGATATCTCCCACATCGAACGGCGCGCAAAAGACAACGAAGTGCAACTCACTTATAACGGCAAACCCGCCATTGAATTGTCTTTGTCCCGCGATGAAAACATGGACGCACTTAAGTCCGCTCGAATATTGGATGAGTGGTTGAAAGAGAACCGCGCCTCCCTGCCGGCGGGGGTAACGCTGCATGTTTTCGATCAACGCTGGGTAAGCATCAAAGAGCGCATATCGTTGCTTCTGACCAATGGTGGCGGAGGTTTGATTCTAGTCATTGGCATATTATTGTTGTTTTTAAACCGCCGCGTGGCGTTTTGGGTGACCATGGGTATTCCCGTGTCGTTTATGGCCGCGCTGGCGGTGTTGTACGTCTTTGGCGGTAGTATCAATATGATTAGCTTATTCGGGCTCATCATGGCGCTGGGCATTATTGTGGACGATGCCATTGTCGTCGGCGAAGACGCCCTCACCCACCATCAAATGGGCGAGCCACCGGTCCAAGCTGCCGAAGGCGGCGCACTAAGAATGCTAGCACCGGTGATTTCTTCGTCCCTGACCACTATCGCCGCGTTTCTGCCATTGATGTTGGTTAGCGGGATAATCGGCAATATCATGTTCGATATTCCGCTGGTGGTGATCTGTGTCATTATCGCCTCGTTGGTCGAATGCTTTTTGATCTTACCCGGGCATTTGCGCCAGGCCTTCGGTAACATGCAACAACGCCAGGAATACACAAAAAGCAATACCCGGCTTTACTTGGACCGACAATTCAACCGATTTAAAGACCGTGTATTCCGTCCTATGGTAATGCGTGCCATAAACAACCGCGCCATAACCATCACCTCCGCACTGGCGGTATTGATAGTGGTAGCCGGCTTGATCGCCGGTGGACGTCTTGGCTTTACATTCTTCCCGAATGTCGAAGGCCGTTCCTTGTTTGCTACTGTATCGTTTACTGCCGGCAGTCCGCCGGAAAAAATCGACGGTTTCTTAAGGCATTTGGAACAAACCCTATATGCAACGGAAAAAGAGTTTGGCACTAAATTAATCGACACCGCCATCGTGCGCCATGGCCTGGGGCAATCCGCCGGTGGTATGAATGTGCGCCGGGGCAATCAACACGGCTCAATAATGGTGGAAATGATCTCTACTGAAGACCGCGATGTGCGTAACACGGAATTTATGAGCGCCTGGGAGAAAAAAGTCAGTGTTCCGGCAGGGATTGAATCATTTACTATTTCCGAACGGCGCGCCGGCCATCCCGGCCGTGATATCGACATCCGTTTAACGGGAGACGATGCGTTTAAACTAAAATCCGCCGCCACCGAAATCGTTGAGGCGCTAAAAACCATGCCCGGCGTCAGCGCCATTGAAGATGATTTGCCCTGGGGACAAGAACAGTTCATCTTCAGTCTTACGCCGACCGGCAAGGCATTGGGTTTGAATGTGGACATCATAGGGCGGCAGTTGCGGGCGGCTTTTGACGGTTATTTGGTGCAGCTTTTTCAGGACCGCCAAGATGAAATCGAAGTACGTGTAATGCTGCCCGATGCGGAACGCCACAATCTGGCGCAATTGGATTCACTGATGATCATCTTGCCAAACGGTGATACTACGCCACTATCGGGAGTGGTATCCATTTCCACCCGCAAAGGATTTGAAGTGTTGCGTCACCGCGAAGGGCAACTGGCAGTGTCCGTGTCCGCGGACGTGGACCGCTCGGTCAATAACAACAACACCATAAGAGCCAATATCCGGGAAAACTTCGCCGAGCGTCTGGCCTCACAATACGGAGCCACTATGGCGTTTCAGGGGCGCGCCGAAGACCAGGCGTCCACCATCGGCGACCTCAAGCGCGGCGCAGTTTTTGCGTTCGCATTCATCTATATCGTATTAGCGTGGGTATTTGCATCGTACAGTAAACCGCTTATCGTTATGGCGGTAATCCCCTTCGGACTGGTGGGTGCCATTATCGGTCACTGGGTCATGAATATTGAACTGACGGTATTGTCTTTATTCGGATTTTTCGGCCTATCCGGTATTGTCGTCAACGACTCCATTATCCTGGTGACGTTTTACCAAAAACTCCGCGCCTCGGGTATGCAAGTGAATACGGCCATCGCCGAAGCAGCTTGCCAAAGACTGCGCGCCGTGTTACTGACTTCACTCACTACCATAGCCGGGCTGACACCGCTGCTGTTCGAAACCTCACTGCAAGCCCAGTTTCTCATTCCCATGGCGGTGACTATTAGTTTTGGTTTAGCCTTCTCTACGGTATTAGTGTTGTTGGTAATGCCGGCGTTTTTATCGGTCCTGGAAAGCATCCGCGCAAGAGTAAAAACGCAAGTGTCCGGTGCTTCTGAAGTCAATTGAATAGAATAAACCGCACCTTACAATTAATTAATACGAACGCGATACCATCCGCGGTGGATAACAAGCCTTAGAGACCTTGGTACTATTGCGCCCCGAGTGTTTGGCTTCGTACAACGCCCTGTCGGCCAGATCGATGAGTTCTTCAGGGGAGTTTTTTTCGTTAATGATTTTACTAGCAATTCCAATACTCACGGTAATGTACTCAGACACTTCGGAGTGAGAGTGTGGGATGCGAAGTTTCATGACTGCTTTGTGCAGCTGTTGCGCCAGTGTTAACGTACCTTTGATTTCGGTGTTGGGCAAGACCACCGCGAACTCTTCTCCCCCGTAGCGTGACACCAGATCAGCCGGTCTTTGTACCGCTCGCTGCAACGCCTTGGCGACCGCGGAAATCACATCGTCGCCACGAAGATGACCGTGATTATCGTTATAAAGTTTAAAAAAATCGATATCGATGAGTAACAGCGACAGCGGTGTCTTTTCGCGGGCCGAACGCAAGCACTCTTTGAAAAAAAATTCATTAAAGCGCCGGCGATTGGCAATACCCGTCAATGCATCCAAACAGGTGAGTTTCTGTAACTCTTCGTTGTTGATTTCCAGCTGCCGTTGCAAACGGCCTAATTCATCGAATGCTTCATCGCGCTCACATTGCACCAAATAATTCTTGGTGTGCGCTCTGATACGCGCTACTAATTCAATTTTGTCCGGTAATTTCACCAGATAGTCGTTAGCACCGTGCTCAAAGGCCAGGCTTTTGTCACGTGGATCTTCCTTGGTGGATAAGATGATCACCGGAATGTTTTTAGTGGCGCTGTGTTCACGGTACCGCTGCAACAACGCATAGCCGTCCAGATCCGGCATGATTAAATCCTGCAAGATAATTGTCGGTTGGATTCGGTTGGCCATTTCCACCGCCTGTAGAGGATTGTCGCAATAATGAAAACGAATATCGATTTGATCGGCCAGCATACGCCGGATGCCTTCGGCGACCATCTGCTGATCGTCCACCAACAACACTACCGGTGTTCGCTTATCATTAGGCTGCGTAGACATGGTCATTAATCACACTCCCCGGGAGCGGCGAATTTTACAGCGTTTCGCCGTCTCTAATGCTGATTCACATAAAACATCAGATATTTTATGAATAGGTAGAACATCCACTGCGGCACCTAAACGTACGGCAGCTTTGGGCATGCCGAAGACGGCCGACGTCGTTTCATCTTGTGCAACGGTATAAGCCCCTGCCCCCCGCAATTCCAATAGCCCCTGAGCGCCGTCTTGCCCCATACCCGTCAA